>Ga0265294_10002460_pt1 | contig 24274 bp, 19 predicted proteins | sample MunlanPumphouse3_FD_192504 | JGI IMG/M metagenome (GOLD analysis project Ga0265294, IMG submission 192504) | Groundwater microbial communities from a municipal landfill in Southern Ontario, Canada - Pumphouse #3 | ecosystem: Environmental > Aquatic > Deep subsurface > Groundwater | place... | reverse complement strand
ATAAATGGCCAGTGCTTGTTCAGGCGTGATCATGACACAACGCCTCCTTGAAGTTTTTGGCCAGCGGATAGAGATACACGTCTTTGACGGAGACACGGATGCTGTTTTCGCGGTCGTTGCGTGTGAGACCCCGGGTCTCGCCCAGGCGCAGCCATATCTTTGTGGCGCCCTTGCGCGTTGCGCCAGTCCCAGCGTTCGCAGAGTTCGACGCTCAGCCGTGTTCGGCCCCACTTTGGATTTTCATCCAGCAATCTACGGATCAAAGCGATGTCTTCGGATCTCAACTCCCGTCCCTGCATGACTAAAATATCTGACATAGGACGCAATATACACCATTGCTGAAATTGAGTCCGAATGAAAAAACGATTTTTTGTGCTGGACTTTGCTACAACGACAATGATATGGTTCAGACATTGTTGGGGAAGTTTATACCCCGTGAACGGTTACTGCAAAACGTCATCAAAGCAAGCAGTCAGGTGTAGCCTTGAGGGCGTTTTGCAAGAGCCTCAATAGATTCCAATCATGGGTATAGGCCTGTTGCCGGCCAAGCCTATGGGTTGCTAACGTAACGAAATCAGGGAGAAAAAGGTTATGAAAAGAGGTTTGGTCGGTTTGCTGGGTGCTGTTTTTGGCTTGGGGTTCACTTTTCAGTCGGTGGCCGTTGATGTTTCAACGCTGGAAGGTTTGCAGAACATGCGGAATGACGATTCGGCGTATGTCCTGATCAATAATATCGACGCGTCGGCGACGACAAACTGGAATGAGTTGACGGATGTCGGTGCCTGGAGCGCCGCGTCCAATTACGTGCGCGTGGCGAACGCAAGCCACGCCCGCGTGACGAACGCGGGCAAGGCCTATTACGCCCTGAAAAGCAGCGGCCCCGCGCAAGGCGGCGCTCAGGAGCCTGGCGTGTCGGCCCAGTATACGGATTACTGGCGGGAGACCACTCTGACGGCCGGTCACAGACTGGGATTCGATCCGATCACGAGCGCCAGCGGGAGCGCTTTTAATAATTCCTTTGACGGCCAGGGATTTGTCATCAGCCATTTATATATTAATCGGCCGGAACAAGAGAAGGTAGGGCTTTTTACAGAGCTTGCCGCGAGCGCCAAGGCCATCATCAAAAATCTTGTTTTGGAGCGGGTCGACATTACCGGCGACGGGCGGGTTGGAGCCGTGGCCGGATACGGCAGTATCGGCAGCCGGGTGATCAATTGCGGCTCTTCGGGGTCGGTTAAGCTAACCGGACTTTTGGCGTCGACCATACCAGCGGTCGGGGGACTGCAGGGAACAACGTATAAGGGATATATTTCAAACTGCTGGTCGTCCGCTACGGTTACCGCGCTGGCCAGCAAACCGGCGGGTGGCCTGGTGGGCCTCATGCATGCCGGCGCGAGCGACGGCGAATTTGCTGGATATGTGGATAATTCCTATGCGCTTGGCAACGTGACTGGCACCTCGGGACGTCTCGGGGGGCTCGTAGGGTATGCGCTCATGGGGGCTACAATCCGCAACTCCTATGCACGGGGAACGGTAACGGCCGATGGCACGGATAGGCGTCGGGGCGGGCTGGTGGGCCATTGCTTCGGGGCTCGACTAATCAATTGCTATTCCACGGGCAAGGTTCTGCCTGCAGGTGGAACCAGAGGCGGTGGCCTGGTCGGCGAGACCAATACGGTAGCCTGGTTTGAGGATACCGACAACTTCTGGGACACGGAGGCGTCGGAATGGTCAGCCTCGACGATGGGGGTAGGCCGGGCGACCGCGCAGATGAAAGACATTGCGACTTTTGTTGCCTGGGATATCGCTACCGCAAAAAACGATCCTAATGACGGGTACCCGTACCTGAACGGAGGACTGTCTCCCATCTGGCGGTTGTTCGCCGCCCCCGGCGGTACGATTCTGATGTTGCATTAAATTTTCACAGCATATGGCTTATGACACGCGCCGTCAACACCGGGCGTCAAAAGTTCCCGCTGAACCCTCCGGCTCCGACCTCGAGCCCTTTTACTCCGCCTGCGGGTTGTGACATAATCCGCGTTGCCCGGTTTTCGGATATCCCGCACCCTCCGGTGAACCGCAGCTCATATGTCTTATTCGCTCGAGGCGGTAAGCACCACATTGTCTAAAATTGCCGTTCCCTCCACCATGAACACCAGCGCAAAAATTTCCCCGTCGGGAACCTTGTACGCGCATGCGTAGTTCTTCCATGTCTCCGAGTTGATATCTAAACTTTGCAGGACGTCCATCTTCAGAAACTCCCGGTCGGAGTCTTTCGTCTGGGTCTTTGAAAGGAGCTTGTACCTGAAGACGGCAACCTTCAGCTTGCACGTCCCTTTTGCCTCGAAGGAAAAGAGGGCGTTGTTATCGTGCCGGTTCCATTGGACGAAAGGACCTTGAAATATCCACCCGTTGCTTATGTTCAGGAACCGGTCGCCAGTTTTGTCATTGCGCATGACAAGCTCCGCCGCCCCTCCCGTTCTGTAAAACTTCCACCGGGCGGGGATTTTGCCGCCCTTTATTTCCCATTTACGCAAGGATGCATTCGTGCTTGCTTCGACCGCCTCGTCGAAAGAGCCGTTGCCCAGAAGCGGATCGCTAAAATTCATATTCCTGAACCGCTCATAGCCATGAAAGGAATAACCGGAGAGGGAGCTTTGTTCCGCCGGGTCAGATTCGCCCTTGGCTTTTCTGGCGCGGCAGACGTTGACCTTCCAGCCCGCGCCCTCAAAACTATTTTGTCCAAATGTGCCGGCGGGAATCCGCGCCTCGACCATCCAGCGGTCAGGCAGTACCGCTGTCCTTATTTCGGCATCCGCGTCAAACTGGAGATTTCCATGATTTCCCGGCTGATGCTCGGAGTCGGCAAAAACCCCCTTCGGATTTACGCAGAACTGCCAGTAGCGGCCTTCATCTTTGCTGTTGTATAGGAATATCTCCACGCTGTCATCTTTCCATACGGGGTCGTCACGCTGGGTGGATTTAAGCGTTAGATTCTTAATATTCTTTTCCATCGCCTCGACGAGAAAAAAAATGTTCTTGTCGTCATACATGATCTTGACAAAAGTCTCGTTGGTCGGCTTCCGGTTCCCGTCCGGTTTGATCAACATTAATTCCGAGTATTTTTCCACCATCAGCCATTGCTTGTCCGTGCCTCTTCCATCAATCACAAGGGGGCGCATGGCATGGGTCGGCGTCAAGGTGGGGTTCTCGACAGTGCTCTTGGTAAGCAGTTCGTAGTTTTTAAGCCAGTATTCTTCGTAAAAAAACTTCTCCTCCTGTATTTTGTGCTTCAGTGTCGTGTCGTCCCCGGCAAGCTTCTCCGCTTCTGCCAGCTGCTTTTCCAATTTTGCCCGCACGCCCGGCTGCTGCATGCATTTACCCATCGTGAACGTTCCGCCAACCGCGCCCCATCCGCATGCGCCGGGCGTTTTTTGCCAAGCATCGTGAAGTGCGGTGTAGTAGTGCTCCATGGCCGGGGCTGTCGTGCCGTAATAAAGCTTGCGCGCATCTGCCAGCACCTTGTTTTCGTCAATGTTCACATCCCAGAGCATCTTGCTGGCAAGGTAGACGTACTGCCATTGACCGCGCCACTGCCGTGGCTTGTTAGGCGTGTTACGTCGGCCAACATACAACCCCTTCGGCGCCCTCACAGCGTCCGACCATCCGATTATGCCGTTCGCATGATAGAATCTCAGATCGGCAGCGAGGGTGTCCCAAACGGGAGTGCCGAATGATTCGCCGGCGCCGAAGTATTCGCTCAGTGTCACCTTATTTGCCAATTTTCGCCAGGCCTGAAACAGCTCCAGGTATTTCTTGTTCGACGGGCCCGTTGCCAGTGGTTCCTTGTAGTTGCGGTTGTGCATGCAAAGCCTGACATTCAAGGACGGGTCGAGGATAATGCCCACTGGGGGTTCACGGTACTGGGTATAGGCCCACAGCCATATTGCCGCCTGCGGGCTCTTGGCGTGCACAGCCTTGGTCACGGCATTGGCAAACACGGCATAGCGGGTCGTTATGGATTTTGACCCGGGCGCATCTAACTTGACGCAGTTCGCGCACTGGCACCATTTTGTGGAGCCTTTGGGTCCATTGTCCCCGGCGCCCAGCATGAAAGAGGATTCAGGATATTTGTCGAATCTCTCCAGGATATGCTCTGCGCATAGCCTAATTACGTCCGGATTCGATGTGCAGACCTGGGCCTCCACGCATGATTCGCCATAAACGCCCTGCGGAACCCGCTTGCCGTCCACCAGGCAGAAATATTCAGGGTGTGCCTTGAAATATTTGTCGTCAGGAACGCTCTTGGTGAAGGTCTCGTGGCCGCCGCCGCTTGAAATAACCGCCCCGCGCTCCCGTAAAAAATCATGGAGAGCACTGTTGTACGTAAATTCACTCACTGATATCCGTATTTTGTTCCGGACCAGCCAATCCCAAGTCGTTTTAATGCCTTTGCCGCGAACATAAACGTCGCCTCCGCTCGGGGTCAAACCGCGCACTTGGAAAGACGGCGACTGCCGGTCCTCCGAATTCCCCGCCACTTGGATGGTCTTGGCCTCGGGGACATATTCACAGTCATCGTAGGGCGCAAACCACCGGCACCCGGCGTGCTTCTCCAGGAAGTCGTACACTCCGTAAAGGACACCGATGGGGGTTTTACCGGTTATGCTCAGTCCTTTACTGTCAGTCTTGATCAAAAACCCCTCGTCCGTGACCCCCTTCAGTTTAGCGTCCGTCCTCAACCAGATAGGGCATAGCCCCACAACTTCTTGCTTTTCAATTCGCACCTCTGCCCCGGAGGCTTTCTTGATAAACAGGGCCAGTTCGGCGGCGGCATGTTTTTCGATCGGGTCGGCGTTTTCCGGCAGAACAATATAACTTGCCGCCTCTCCGTTTTTCGTCAAGTAATGGCTTGTGGCCGGAGTGGACGTCATCTTGCACGAAATCAGAAAAACTGTCGCGCAGCCACTCAGTGCTATTCTAATTGTTTTTGCCATGTATGTCACAAAAAGGCACTTCCTTTCTTTTTTGGTAACCGTTCACGGGGTATAAACTACCACAACAATGTCTGAACCATATCATTGTCGTTGTAGCAAAGTCCAGCGTAAAAAACCTTGCAATTCAGACCGTAGGGGTGAATTAACAAAGTAAATGCGCCTCCGGAAGGTTGGAAGGAGCGCATTCGGTTATTCAAGAGGCGGAAGTGCAGTCAGTCCACGGGAAAAAGGGTCTCGACAGATGCTGGAAAGACAGCATCTATGGAAAAGAATTTGTAGTGGCCCCCCACCCGAGACGCGGATCTCTTGCGTCTGATCAGATCGCGCAGCCTCTGGCGCGCGGATTCAGGGACATCAAGAACCATACCAGTGTACTCAAGCTTATCAAAGACAGCGTAGTAGTGGTCAACATAGACGATTACCGCGTCTGAGGTCGGTGTCAACTCTTCCATCAGCCGACTCTTGCTAGCCTTGTTTAGCGCCTTACGCGCCTTTCGAAGAATCTGCTGCTGCAAAAGTGAATAGGTCAGGACTGTAAAGACAATCTGGTTCGCCACCAGCTCGAAGCACAGCGAGGTAAACCCGGCCAGATCCCAAAAGCACTTCAAATGACGATGACTTTCTTCTATGTGTATGCGTGAATGATAACCTATTTTTCTACCTAAAAAATAACCTAGCGTACTCTCTGTACCCCTCAGCATGGCACGCCGTAGCCTTGGCGCAGGAGGGTGTCTCGGTGGTATTGTTTACTTACCCGGACACCTGTACTGCTGCCCTTACCCAATTGTAAAAGCATGCAGCTCTTGATCATACATCAAGGTGATGCCCGGTGGGGGAGTCTGTGCCTTTATCAGGTTGAGCGGGTTAGTGTAGCCAACCTGCACCAGCTCTTCAAGAGTAAGCAGTTGGAGCGACGCCAGATAGTTCATACATTGCAGCATGTTAGAGCCGCTGCCAGCCAGATAGCCTGTTAGCGGATTGTATAACCGTCCGCTCTCGTCCAGCGTGACATCTGCTCCAAACATGTGATAGCTACCAGGCGGCATACCGGTCAGCGCGGTGCCATCGCTGGTGACAACCACCCTATCGCTCCCGTTGATGCGCAGGAAGAGTTGGATCAAAGAGCGAGGCAGGTGATGCCCGTCAGTAATGATCATAGCTGTGAGATCCTCTTCCGCCAGCGCGGCCCAGATGGGGTTTTGGTGGCGGTTGAGGGTGGAGGGAATTCCATTACCGAGATGCGTTAAGCATTTCGCGCCAGCCGCTGTGGCGACACGGACTGCCTCTTCGTCCGCCATCTGATGGCCGAGTGAGACAGTTATCCCCTGAGAAACTGCATAGGCAATCAGTTGCTCAGCCCCTTCGAGTTCCGCCGCCACAGTCAGCAACCTTATGTTGCCCTCGCTCCATTGAATCAACTGTTCAAGGGTCCTGATATCAGGTGCCTTGACATGCCGCAGCGGATGCGCCCCGCGCGCCCCGTCTTCCGGGGATATGAAAGGCCCTTCAACATGTACGCCTAACACACGACCTTTGAACTCCGGCATCTTCATTGCTTGCGCGATAATAGGCAGGTTATGTTCGTATGTGCTGAGGCTGGATGTCACGATTGTTGGCAAGAAGGCCGCTGTGCCGGCTTGTAATATGCCGCAGCAGGCAGCTGCGCAACTTTCGGCGGACAAACCAGCATCCGAAAAATCAACACCCTGATATCCATTTATCTGCAGGTCAATAAAACCTGGAATCTCTTTGGTCATTAGTTCATACCTCACAATCAGAGCAGTGACGCTGCGGCTTCATCCATGACTAAATAGCAGTCAGGGTGGCTTTTAAGTATTGTGGCCGGAAGGTCAGGTGAGATACTTTGACTGAGGGTGTTTTTTACAGCCTCCGCCTTTCTTAGATCAGGAACCGTGACAATAATCTTTGCGCTCTTCATAATCTGTTTGACAGACATGCTAATAGCCTGTTTAGGAACTAAGTCCAGTGTGGCGAACCATCCTTCACCCATCTGCTGCTCTCTGCACTTCTGGTCCAGATTAACAACGAGGTAAGGGGTCTCTGTTTCAAAGTCAGCCGGGGGATCGTTAAATGCGAGATGGCCGTTCTCACCAATGCCAACGCAGGCCACATCAATCGGGTTCGCTTTAATCAGCTCTCCAAGTCGGGCACACTCAGCTTCAGGGTCCTCGTTATCGCCGTTGACCAAATGGTAACTTTTCAGCTCTCCGACCTTATCTACGAAGCGCTCTGTCAGATATTTACGGAAGCTGGCCGGATGGGAGATACCGAGTCCAATATATTCATCCAGATGAAACATGGTAACCTTGCTCCAGTCAATACCCTTGTCGGCTACCAAGTTTTTTAACATTTCGAACTGACTGGCGCCAGTTGCTAGAATAATGTTTGCAAAGCCCTGCTTTTTGATTGCATCCTTGATCGCATCCCCGGCTAGTTTAGCCGCGGCTACCCCCATTTTATTTGTTGTCTTAAGTACTTGAACGTCCATTTTTTCTCTCTGATACGTGCGCCTCCTGGGGGGCGCGGGTTTTAACTATACAGAAATTCAGGAGGACGTGTTGGTCCTCCTGAATTACATTTGATCGAATTATTTCATTTCCCAGCCAGCTTCGTATTGGCGGGACCACAATTTCAACGCATCCTTGTCGTTAAGGATGTGCCCTGTCGCAGGGTTGATCGCCAGTGACCTTCCGGTTCTTTGCGCAATGTTACCAAGCTGAAGTAGCAGGGTGCTTTTATGGCCTGAATCAATGTCGGCATTCAACTTTTCGCCGGATGTGATAGCTCCGAAAAAGTTTTGAATGTGCAGGGCATCAAGGTTCTTTGACGGATCTGATGTATCCCTTGCGTTAACCGCATCGTCACTCTTAGATTCTTTTACAACATCGTTTCTTTTGTTATAAATTACGTAGCTGTTGTTGTTAATCTGCAAGCTGCCTTTTTCGCCGTAAAAGATTGCGGCGACAGGTGATCCTTCAAGTGTCCTGCCATTGCAGCTGCGTCCCTCCCAGGAGATTGTTTTGTTATCGGCAAAGTCCAGATCAACAATCTGAGTGTCTGGGGTTTCCCAATCATCGCCGGTATAGGCGTAGCGTCCGCCGCTGGAGTTTACTCTCACTGGATAATCCACTTCCATGCCCCAGCGGAGCAAATCAACCATGTGAGTTCCGTTGTTGAGTGCTTCGCCGGTACCCCAGTGCCACATCCAGTGCCAGTTATAGTGGACAATGTTGTCTTTATAGGCTTTTCTTGGGGCCGGGCCCTGCCACATATCCCAGTCCAGCCAATCGGGAGGTGTTACGACCTTGCCTTTGCCGATTGGCTGCCGATTGGCGGTATACCACCCTTTACCAAAATATACACGGCCGATCACACCGCTTTTAACCTCTTCAATGGCCTTAATCACGTTTGGCCATGAACGCCGCTGGTTACCCATTTGAACAGTCAGTTTGCATTTTGCGGCTGCATCCCTTAAGATTTCGCCCTCTGCCGGGTTGTGGCTACAGGGTTTTTCCACATAAACATTTTTGCCAGCCTGCAGTGCTATCAGTGCGGCCGGCGCATGCCAATGATCAGGCATGGCGATGACAAACGCATCGACATCCTTTGATTCAAGTGATTTGCGAAAATCGCTAAACCCTTGGGCTTTAATATCCTTCTGTGATTCAAGACCCTTAATGCATTTTGTGAGGGCACGTTGATCCACATCACAAATGTGAATAACATCACAGTTTTTTTGGAGTGCAAAGTTTTTGGCCAGGGCATTGCCGCGTGAGTTAACTCCGGCAACTGATACGCGAATTTTTTCATTCGCACCAATAACACGTTTAGCACTCACCGCGCTGAATCCCGGCATAACGCCTCCAACAGTGAATAAGGCGGCGGCACCGCTGGTTTTCTTGATGAAACTTCGTCTTGTGTTTTGCATTTGTGTTCTCCTTTTCTCTCTATATGATTGTGTTAAGAATATCAGAATAAAGCGGTTGGTTCAATAACAAATTGATAGTTTTTCGTTTACGGTCAAAGTGCCACCCCTTCGACAGAGACGGTCACCCGCATCCGGATGTTGCCTTTATCCAATGCTTTGGCCGAGAAAGATAATTCGTTCGAGCCGCTCTTGAGGATCGGCACGTCGCCACTCGGGATCACTTCCTGAATCACTTTGCCGTTCGGACTGTAGAGTTTGCACGCTGTGGCTGACGCAAACTCGAGATACATGCCCGGTTCCATTGTAACAGGGAAGGTGATTGTCTGGCCATTGATCGCGACCGAGGGATTCTCCACCTTCATCGGCATAGTCGGAAGCGCTTTGAGCGGCCCGATCAGGCAGCTGATTTTTTTGTTGGCAGGCAGGTTGTTGACCCAAATCTGCACCTCTTTCACACCCGCATAATCAGCAACCCCGATGTGGTTATCGTAAACGTAGTACTTGGAGAGCACAGGCCACTTGTAATCTGTAATCCTTGTTGACTCAGGTTCAATCAGCGTGAAATACTCCCATCCAGTGAAGTTCACCTCTATGTAATGGCTGCTCTGCTTCAACGCCATTCCGGCTCCACCGCTGCAGAGCTTGATATCGAGAACCTCTCCGTTGCCATCCCCTTTGATCCAAACACCTAGTGCGCTCTTGTCGCCCAGATTCAACGCTGGCTCGCATACATGTAACAAACATCCCCAGCTCTCCTTGCGCAGGGATTTGCCGGTACTCGACGCTCTTAGCTCGACAGCAAGCTCGCCCGTTGACGGCACTTTCGCGCTCGACTGTCGCAATTCACACTCGACCCCAGCCGCTGTCCGGAGCTTTTTAAACTCTTTGACTGTTGCGGGACCAAGCAGAGTGATCTGTTGTGGATTGTCATAGGCAACGGCAGACATGAGTGCTTCCAACCGCAGCTTCACCTTCTGTGCGGCAAATTCATTGTCAATCTGCCACCCGGCACTCGAGGGAGCGGCCCCATCGACCTTGTGCGTTTTATAAACAACCGGCTTGAATTTCCATTGATCGCCCTCTGTTTTAAAGAGAGTGAACTCCTTGCCAGGCTGGCGGAGTTGGGCGCAGATCTCTTCATTGAAATACTTTTGATGACGCAGTTCCTCATATTGGCGGATCATCTTAATGAAATCAGTATAAACTGGATAAGCTGCCTGTGTCTTCGCGTCAATAACAGTGTTCAGAGAGAGCCCCGCGTTGTTGCCGATCATTTTACAGCAGACATATTCAATATCGTCGATGAACATAGTATCCTGTTTCGGGGATCTCCACTGGTTCAATCTCCACCATCCAAGCTGAAGCGGCAGGTAAAGACCGAAATCCTTCATGGGCGCGAATTTTTCAATCTCAGGCCAATACCCACCCCAACTTCCATGCTGATACTCCTCGCCAGCTTTCATCGCCGCGATATGAATATCCATGAAGCGCTTGTACCCCCGCGCAGCCGAATCCCAAGCCTGATAACGGCTGCGATAATGCCACCAGCGATGAACCATGCCCGCATACTCTAATCCGACTGGTTTTTTAAGGTTTTTCATCAATTCGATCACGAATTTATCGCCGTAATACCAGTAATTTTCTTTACCCCACATGTATTGCAGACCCTCAATAGCGTCGAGATAAACACCATCAAATCCACACTCGTTGACAATCTCCGCTGTCCGCCGAGCCACTTCGTCAAACAAGGGTGAATGCGGATCCGGTATATACATGCCATGCCAGAAGGTTTTGAGGATGCCGACCTGCTCCTCTGCTTTATGAACGGAAACTTTCGTCCCGTGAAAGCCGCGCTTGCAGCCTGTGAAGGTGTACGGCGCCTCGCGAGTCACATCGGTGAACTCAATAATTTCATCCCCGATGCGCAGGGTCCGATTACTTGTCTCCATGTAGCCTTTTTTGGTGGAAACCTCCTTTGTCGACTCTTTGACCACGATTTCCGTTGCTGCTTCGTTCAAAGACGCGGCCAGCGTGAACCTGTCCAATAAATCAAGATCCGGATGCGGAATTGGCGCAACATATTTAGAACTCTGGCTGATATAGCAGGTGTACGTGTGTAATATAGAAGAAATCCCTGCCTGGTGCAGTTTGTCAACCACCTTTTTAAAGCTCTGCCAGCCTTCGGGAAATTTTTGACGGTTGAGTTCAAAACTTCCGAAGTTGAAAAAATTTCCGGTGCCGTGATTGTCGATTTGGTTAAACCCCATTTCCTGGCAGCTGACAATCCAATCGTCAACGGTTTCCTCGGTCAGTGAACCGAAGTTCATGAGGTAAGAGCCATACCCCTCCTTGGCATCGAGTGCCCAAGCGCCGCCTTGGTCGCTGAGAGGGAGATCCGGCGCGGCTTTCTGCATGATTTTGCGGATCACTGGCAGGATGTCTTTCTGCGGTACACCGATCACCGCGACTCGCGCGCCCTTAAAACCAAATCTCTGGTAACAACTGGCCCAAAGCGCGCTGTGCAGCGCAGGAAGCTGATCAACCCGTGTGTGCAGATTGAGCGAGAGCGCACACGCTGCAAACGGCTCAGTCGGCAGGGCATCCAGCGTCAACGGCACATTGAGAAATGTAAAGGAGTCAGGCGCGCCGTCCACATTCTCCACCTCAAAAACCAGATGTGTTTTTTCGTTTTTCACCCGCACGAAGGCGGTTACATCCGCTTTGGCGAATACCAAGCGCAACACATGGTTGTCAAATGTCACCGATGAAGGAAAATAGGTCTTTGCCTCTTTAGTCACAAAAGCGCAGTAGGCTTTTTCTCCTTCCGAAGCCTTTAAATAGTTTTTTTTCTGCGCCAAATCAATGAAGGCGATATTTTTACCTTTTGCACTGATCTCGTAAGAGAACGTTGCACACGTTAAACTCAAATGATTGCCAGCAGCAAAAGCCCCGCTGGTCAATATGATTCCAAAACTGATGGTAGCAAACATTTTTGCTTTACACTTTACTCTGTATAACTGCATATAATTCTCCCATGTATGTCAATCACTCCGATAGACATGTTGATAACCGCGTAGCGGAATCATGTAATTCGGTGGATCGGATTATTTTTTATAAAAAATCATCGCGCCGGAGGGGATTTTCTTGTCGTCAATCTTGTTGCCCGGCATCAGAGCCCCGGCGATCAGAAAATAGGTATCCGCCGACTTCCATTGGCCGCCACAGATCTGGCTGGGTAGTTTCGCGGTTGATATTGGTCCGCCCACATCGTAACCTACGAGGACCTTGGTGCCATAGGGCAGTTTAAGAACATCGGCGGCTGTGAGTTCATGGCCGCGTTTATAGATTCCATTGGGGTAAACATATATGGTTGAATTCAGGCGCACCTCAGCACCGGCGATATCCTGCGCATTTCCCTGCTGGCCGATGCTCTGATAGTGCTCTGTGGGATTATCCACCTCTGCTCCCACAATAACCCGGGTACCTGAGGGCAAGAAGCGGAAATCCGCAATCTGATGACCCAGTTTTTTTGCACCCCCGGGAAAGATATAGGTGGTGCTCGAGGCGTTGTAACCGTCGCGGGCAATGTCCCAGGCACTGCGACCGGGAGAGATCAGATTGTTGTCGGGCGCATTGATATAGGAGAAGGCCTGCTGCTTTTGGGAGACCGAACCGTACAGGACATTAGCAAGATACACATCGCCAACCACCAACCGTCTTGCTTTCACATCAGGGTCAAAGAGCGGACGCGATTTCAGATTCAACAGTGCGCGAACCTCGGGGCGGGCCAGCAGCATGCCGCAGCGTTTGCGTCCCCGATGGCTGCGCTTGTGCCATTTATTGGGTACTCCGTAAGCCACCTGCGAGTGGGTCAAAACGCGGTAATCGGGGATTTTGTAAATATATTTCAACTCGCCGATCAGTTCAGCCAACGCTTGATACTGAGCACGGGTCAAAGGTTTGTTATGAAATCCGCCAGTCTCGATGCCGACTGAGAAGTTATCGAGATTGGTCTTTCCCTGCCACATACTGCGACCCGCGTGAAACGCCACTCGGCGGTGATCAATGATCCGATAGACAACCCCGCTCGGATCAATAAAGTAATTGCACTCTCCATTGTCCCGTAACTTACGCAACGCGCTGCTGGTGGAGGCGGTTTCCGTGGTATGCAGAATAATCAGCGAGGTCGAGGAGCGGACACCGCGCTCTCTGTTTCGCGAGCTGTAGTAGCTGTTAGAGAACTTCAAAACCGCAGCTGCTGGCAGTGTAAGCCCCCCGACAACAAAAATTGCGCACCATATTTTTAATAAACGAAACATTTTAAAGACTTTTCCCCCTCCTCCTTCAGCCCCTTATGGGACGCAAAAGAACACTTAGTTGTCCTTTCAAAAAAGCGGTTTACGATTAAAAACTCCGCCCTTGAAAATCGTCCACCAGCATCGTCGCCGCCATCGTCAACCGACGAGGCAACCGAGCTCCAGTAGGTCCGGTTTACAACCGGACATGTCCGGTTGGAAATCGGACCTACGTTGCTCCCGCACTCGCGCACTTCTCCACTCCGCGCCTATGCAAACCTAGCCCCCTTACCTCGGGGCTAGTTAAACATGACATCAGAGCAACAAATTTTGCGCGGTCATCTCAACCGGTATTTTCAGCCCCAGCAGAGCCAGCACTGTGGGTGCCAAATCCGAAAGTTTACCTGACGGAATAATCTTGCGGCCCGCGCCATCCTTGGCAACATAGATGCACTCCACCAGATTCAATGTGTGGCTGGTTTTCACCATACCGGTCTGATAGTCTTTCATCTGCTCGGCATTGCCATGATCAGCGGTGATCAGTACATGCGCATCCAGCTCCATCAGCCGTGGCAGCAGCTTACCGATGCACTCATCAACCACCTCCACGGCCTTGCGCGCAGCCTCGAAGACACCCGTGTGGCCCACCATGTCGCAGTTGGCGTAATTCACCACCACAAAAGCGTACGGGTTGTTCTGCAGACGCTTCAACAATTCAGCCGTGACATTATAGGCCTCCATCTCCGGGTGGCTGGCAAAGAGTGCCGCGTCAAAGCGGGTGGGCACCTCCACCTGATCCTCATTGGGATAGGGATGGGTTGACTTACCATTAAAGAAGCTGGTGACATGACGGAACTTCTGCGTCTCAGCAATGCGCAGTTGTTTCAAGCCAGCCCTGGAGATCACCTCGCCCAGCAGGTTGTCCATGCCCCCGTCTCCTCCCATCGCCCCCAGCAGATATTCGGTGAACTCATCCCAATAACGGGTGAAACCAAGATAAACAACCTTTGGGCGCACTGCGCGTGTGCCTGGATAGTCATCCAAAAAAAACGCCTGGGTCAACTGAATCGCGCGGTCCTGACGATAGTTAAAGTGCATCACAGAGTCACCATCCGCAACTCCCTGGTAACCGCCGATGACATAGGGCGGAATGTACTCATCCACCATCGGAGTCTTGTCCGGGGTCTGATCTTTGGCATAAGACTCTTCAACGGCTGCCAGCGCGGTGCTGGCCGACCGCCCTTGCGCCTGAACAATGCAGCGGTAGGCAATATCAGTCAACCCATAGTTTCTGGAACGGTCCATGGCGTAGTAGCGACCCTGAATGGTTCCAACCACGCAGTTGCCGCAAGCCGCAATCTCGGTGTGGAGCCGCGCGAGATATTCAAGGGTGCTGCGCGGTGGCGTGTCGCGCCCATCCAGAAAGGGATGAATCACCATTTTGCCGGCGGGATTCTCCTGACGCGCACGACGCATCAGCTTGAAAAGATGCTCCTGGTGGGCATGCACGCCCTCATCCTGCAACAGCCCCATAAAGTGCAGGACGCTGCCATGCTCTTTCCAGTTATCAATCAAATGGCGCCATTTATCAGATTCAAAAAGTTCGCCGCTGGTCAGGCCGTCATCAATGCGCTTCAACTCCTGGATCACAATGCGGCCAGCACCCATATTCAAATGGCCCACTTCGCTGGAGCCTTGGTAGCCATCAGGCAGCCCGACCGGCTCTCCGCTGCAGGCCAGCTTAGTCCAAGGATTCCTTGCTTTCAACTGATCAATCACAGGGGTGTTAGCAGCAGCCACGGCATTCGCCTCCACCACTTCGTTCAAACCCCAGCCATCCCGAATAATTAATACCACTGGTCGCATATATCTCTCCCTGAGCAAACGCTCTTTAATCCAACCTACTATCCTTAAGCAGCACACCGCGGGCGCGTAAATCAGCTGCGCTCATCGCATACACCGGGTCAATCTCCAACGGGAGGAGTGGCAACCCTAACTCATCCAAAGCAAACTCAACCCCCAGCTCTTTGAACCAGCGCAGCCACTTGAGTTGCATGTCCTGACGGCAGGTGGCTGGTGAATCCTTACCTGTGGCGTTCTTAACTGGCGAAAACTCCTCAGCACGCTCAAAGGCCAGATTAACCACCCGCTTCGCATCGGGCAGCACGTCGAAAATGAATTTCTCAAACTTGCATCCGTTGTTTTCCTCAGGTGTAATCAGATTGCCATCCGCATCGCAGCATGGAATCTTTTTGTACGCGATATGCAGCGGCATGTCACGCAGCGCCTCCTGTTTCAGAAAATCAAATGCAAAGAGATGAATCGCGACACTGCCGTACTTGAAGTAAAGCTCACCCTCATCCGTGCGCCGGTGCGCCTGGTCATGGGTCAGCTCACTGTACTCCACTATCTCAAAGCGTCCGTCCCGCTCAACCACAACCCCCATTCCCTCAAGTGGCTCGCGCTTAGCGCACAGCTTGATCGAAAGCTCCGCCTGCCGCGCGGTGTGCACCCCAATAAAAGCGGGGTCAGCAATCTCCACCAGCGGGTTGTCAACCTGGAAGAAAAAGATGGTCGTAATCCCGCGTTGCTCCATATCAACGAGGCAGCCATGTTGCTCCAATGCGCTCAAGGTACCGCCATGCCCGTCCGGACTCATAAAGATATGCCCTGGCTGATCCAGCATGATGCGTCCCTCCAGATCCAGCGCTGGCCACATACCCTGGGTGAAAAAGATCACGTCATCAGGGTTCAGCCCAAAATAATTATTCTCTTCAAAGTGCTCGCGGGTAACAGCGTCATTCACATCACTGGTCATGATGTAGAACGGAACGCGCACGTGGTACTTGTTTGAAAGCGCCAGTATCTTGCGGGCATGAAAATAAAAGAGCGGCGCATTACTGACCGGCCCGATCGCATAGGCGCCCTTAGGCCCATCATAACCTAGCCGCGACCCCTGGCCACCAGCCACCAGCAGTACCCCCACCTGCCCGGCGCGCAGCACAGCCTCACCCGCAGTGTATGCGCCGGCGCGACTCTCAGCGCTCAGCTCCAGCACCTGCGGGGGCACTGGCTCACTGACACGATGATCCACAACATCACCAGCTTCCTGCATGCGACGCATACGGGCGATACTCTTAAAATCAAGTTCCGCAATCTGAGCCAGCAATTGCTCACGCTGCTCATGCTCCAATCGGTCCCAAAAAGCAAGCACATGCTCCTGATCATGCTCTCTTAAAATAATTTTTGCTTTGTCAATAGTCATTGTTTTGGGGTTTGGGGGTTAAGGGTTAGGGGAGAATTGAATTAACCAACCATTGGGCGCGCTAACGTACCGCGTTCTTGCGCAAGTAGGCCTCGATAAACGGTTGGATTGCACCATCCATGACTGCTTGCAGATTGCCAGTCTGCTCATCTGTACGGTGATCCTTGACCATGGTGTAGGGCTGGAAAACATAGGAGCGAATCTGACTGCCCCAGGCAATCTCGCCCTTTTCTCCGTAAAAGCGCTCCATCTCCTTACGTTTCTTATCTTCATTATACTCATAAAGCTTGGCCTTCAGCATACTCATGGCCTTGGACTTGTTCTTGTGTTGCGAACGCTCGGTTTGCACGGCCACCACCAGCCCAGTTGCCATATGGGTGATACGCACCGCAGAGTCAGTGGTGTTCACATGCTGGCCGCCTGAGCCGCTAGCGCGATAGGTGTCGATCCGCAACTCCTCGTCTTTAATCTCAATATCCACATCATCATCCAGCTTCGCGATCACATCCAAGGAACAGAACGATGTATGCCGACGGCTGTTGGAATCAAATGGCGAAATCCTGACCAAGCGGTGTACGCCACGCTCGGCCTTGAGATAGCCGTAAGCATAGGCGCCATCCACCTGAAAAGTCACGGATTTGATGCCAGCTTCCTCACCGGCCTGAAAATCCAGCTCCTCTACCTCAAAATCATTGTCCTCACAGTACATCCGGTACATCCGGTACAGCATATCCGCCCAGTCGCATGACTCAGTTCCCCCCGCGCCGGAGTGAAGCGTCAGGTAGGCGCCACACGCATCCAACTTACCACCCAGAAGCGACTGCAGCCGGAGCTTGGAGATCATTACCTCGCTCCTCTCAAACATGGGTGTTACATCTCTGAGAGCTGTCTGCTGGAGCTCCTCGGTCGCCTCGCCCTCTGAGAGTTCAATCATAAGAGCAATGTCATCAATCAAAGCGTCCAGCTCATCGTAGGGTCGCACAAAGGCCCGCAGGGCGTTGGTCTTGGCGATAGCCTCCTTGGCGGCATTATGATCGTCCCAGAAACCAGACTTTGCCGCCATAGCCTCCAGCTCCGTCAATGCGGGTCGACGGTGGTCAATGTCAAGATAACTGTACATCTGGAGCAGAATCTTGCGGAGCTTTTCCAGCTTCCCCCATAAAACTTCAAATTCAATCACAATGGAATCCTGTTTATTGGCACCCCTCAATCGCGCCACGGCTTTCGGCTTCCGGCATTATTGGACCCTATTCCTTAAAAGTCCAAATTTTCATAAACGCCATCTCGCCTCAAATAAGTATAATAGTATGACATGTTACACTCTGTTTCGCAAGCTTGCAGGAAAATAAGTGCGGTATATGCCGCATGAATTGAATATTCAATCAGTGAGTGGATGGCCAGTGCATACCGTCATCCGACTGCGTCATGCCCGGAGGTGCCGCCGTACTCGCTGTTTCACCCACGGCGCGCGGCACATGGTGCTTAACCACCTTGACGTACTTCTGAAAAAAGAGCGAGTTGGGTATATTGATGTAATTCTTATCCTCATCAATCAGCACCGTGTAAAAAGTGTTGATTGCCAGCACCGTTCCGCCAACTTCATCCGGCAGCACCATAATCGTGTCATCACTCTTGAATGGGGCGGTGAAATAAAGGATGACCCCTGCGAGGATATTGCCCACCAGACTCCACACCGCGAAAAACGCAACCGCAATCAGTGCTAGCAAACCGGTCAGAGAGACCCAGACATGCTTAATGTTGACATCCCAGATCAGCAGCAGCACCAACCCACTGACAAAAAGCGATGAAAGTGTCAGTAGCCGTTTAATTGCAAAATACCGCGACTGACGGATGCTGAATCTCCGCTGCGTTTGCTTTGCAAAGCGTTTAAGCAGATGGCTGAAAAGCTGAATCACGAGCAGGATCACCGCCGTGTAAAGCAGTTTGTTGAGTTCTATTGGAGTCATTTCATCTTCCCTACCGCTCTGCCTCGTTTAGCGCGCCACCGGACGGCGGGGTCAAAAAAGTCGCCCCCTGATACATACCGGATATCTTCAACCGTGTAAAAAGCCTGGGGATTGAAGCGTAGAATATAATCCTTGACCACCGGCAGTTGCGAGCGCCAGATCGCTGTAAACAGAATGTTCACCGCGCCAGTGGAGCCCTCCGCATCAACCACAGTCACCAGAAACTTCTTTTTTCGCAGAAAAGCGATCAACTCTGTCGCATCATGGTTGGTGATGATTCGAACTGTGATTTTACCGATCGCCAGCTTCTCTTCCAAGATAATGCCCACGTAATTACCAATGGCAAAACCAGTGGCATAGGCGAAATAATTTCCAACATGCGTTAGGTTCTGCATAATCTGACCAATAGCAACCAGCCAAATCAAAATCTCAAAAAAGCCCAGCACTGCCGCAAATAATTTCATGCCCCTTGAGACAAAAATAATACGCAGCGTGCCCAGCGAAACATCAATGATTCTGCCAAGGCAGATAAGCATCGGTATAATCACCCAAGTAAAGAGTGGAAAGTTTGTAAAATCTTGCATAGCTCTTTCATAATTTAAAATTTAAAGTTTAAACGAAATAAAGCCTCTGATCAAGACTGAAAAAATATTTAAAAATAACCGTTGCGCACAAGCCCTGTGTTTTGCTATATTACCCCTTGTTCAACGCGCCTCTAGCTCAATTGGATAGAGCATCTGACTACGGATCAGAAGGTTGCAGGTTCGACTCCTGCGAGGCGCGCCACGAACCGGAATTTATAGTGCGGGGTGGAGCAGCTTGGTAGCTCGTCAGGCTCATAACCTGAAGGTCATCGGTTCAAATCCGGTCCCCGCTACCACTTTTAAGCCTGTATTTGTTGATTTAACCCAATGAATACGGGCTTTTTTCTATTTATGCGTTTAGTTCGCTGTTTTCGTGTTACAGTGTGGAATATAGGGGTTTACGGGGGTCAAAAGACCCAATAACGGACCCAACAAAGACCCAACAAAAAGCTCATATAATGTGCCCTGCATGAATAAAACGGGACCCAATACACAAAAAAGACCCAATAACGGACCCAACACGCATAAAACGGGACCCAACACGCATAAAACGGGACCCAACAAAGACCCAACAAAGACCCAACACACATAACAAAGACCCAACAAAGACCCAACAAAGACCCAACAATTAACGCCGCTTTGCTCCGAGTGCCAATCTCTGCGCTAATCGTTGCCGCTGGGCTGCGCTGGTCGCTCTGCTGGTTCCGGCGCGGGTCTTTATACGCGTCAACCTTGCAAGTGCTTAAATCGCTTTAAAATGGCCTTTTTGATTGTCCTACTTTAAAGCAAAAAAACGGCATTGCCTTATGTAAGACAATGCCGCGTTTTATTGTGATCTGGACTTTCAGACAACCTCGCCCGGCTGCGCTTTGGTCTCGATGGCCTTAGCTGGCGCGCTTGCCGTTGCGGGCTCGCTTGCCTTGGCTTCGAGTGCTGTAATGTGCTCATCGATCTGTTTTAACCGAGTCTGTATGAGCTCGGCCTCGGTCTGTTGTAACCGCTCCGTGTTATCCATCTGATACCTCATTAGTTTCAATTGAGAAAGGGCTAGGCAACCGCTCGTAGCTTTTCACTGCGGATGTAATGTCCTTTTCACATTTGGCGATTGCTTTTTCAACTGACCTTTGTTCTTCGACAGCCTTCTGCAATCTCTGCTTCAATAGTTCCCCCTCATCAACCAGCCCTGCGCTACCTATGCTTACGTTGTCACGGGTGCCGCCTGTACCGATCTTATCAACCTGCCGCTGGTAGTTCTCTACAATGGACTCATTGTCATTTTTCAACCGAATCAACTGTTTGTGTTTCTGTTCAAGATTGCTAACAGCCTCGCCGGCCCTCCGCCTGGTCAAGACCTGATTTACTATCCTGGGTGCTTTGTCAGCTGGAAGCTCGTTACACTCAACCGCGTTTGCAACCTCCGTATACGCAAATTGCGCATCTCTCAACGCGGCTGCGGCTGCATCCGATAAGCGCCCGGCCTGGTTTCGCTGGTCGCTGATACGTTTAAATTTATCGGCTATGTCCTGAAACGCGGCCTTCGCGGTGATAGCGTCCTGTTTCAATTTTTCCACATCATAGACCTCGAGCTTACTTAGCTCGGCTCGTGCATGACTTATAAACGCTTCGACCTTCTCAACCTCTGCGGCTGAGAGTCCGCCGGCGATTGCCACACTTGCAATCTTTTCGGCGGGCTTGTCTTGCCATAAAAGATTACTAACTTCCTCGATTGCACTTGCTTTTTTCGCTTCCATGACGGCTGCGATTGATTTTTGTTCTTTCATTTGGTATTACCTTTCTGTTTTGTTGCGCTGATCACCATAACCAGCTTAAAGTCGATTAGTTTCTGCTTCTCTGTGGTAGATTCCAGTCAAGTAGAGCTCTGTGGCGATTTCTCGGATAGCGGCCCGGTGCTTATAGACCATTAGCCTGGCTTTCGCATGTACGCGTTTGTATCTCTTCACCCAATCGCCGGGATTACCAGGTTCAAAGCTCGTACAGAAATTAGCCACAATTTCAGCATCACTCGGGCCTCCTTTGAAGCCTGCAAATACCTTCCTAACCGAATCTGCAGTTAATTCACCGTTCGCTGATTGTTTGAGCTGTCTGTCTATTAACTGTTTCTTCCTGTAGTGGCTGCGCGGCCGTGGCCATTCATTAACCAGCTTACCGCCATAGCTCCCGGCTGCAGCCATTATTGCCTTGGCAAAGGGCGTTAATTGGCCGGCACATGCCGCTATGCCGCTAGTCCGTCCCTCATCAACCAATGTCGCTGAAACCGCTGGGCGTAACAGGTCGTGGGTCAGTAAAAGTCCTGTCTGTAAATGCGCTGCTTCATGTAAGGCCGTACGCCACCTGTAATAAGCTTTTGTTCGTCTGATTCCGTTCATAAGTTTGGTGTCCCTAACTGCCTAGTTTTCGTTGTGTCACGCTGTGATAGCGTTACAATTTACTTTTTAGTGGTATCGCCTAGTTTAGCCATGCCTGAAAGCACATCGGTAGAACCTATTTGCCGTCTGCGGGCTTGCTGGTGGCCTTCGTTGGCTTTTTGCATACCTTCATGGCCCTTCCTGCTTGCTGCGCCCTCCTGCGCTCTCTGTGGCGTTCCTTTGGTTGATCCTCTGACCTGGTATAAACTCTGTTCATGATTTCCCACTCCCTGCCTTTATGAATCCCTGCGTCATTCGTTATAGTATAGTCCCTATAAGGGGACTATACTGTATACTGAATCGAATATACGCGGTATTGCTATACTAGGATATCCACGTTATACCGATTCCCGTTTAATGGCTGAATACATTGTACGCCTCCCTAATTCCATTCTGAAGAGCATCCCTTTTTTGGTCATCTCCGCGATTAAATCCTTTGCAGGTACGTCACTGCATGAACACTGCTTCTTGACTGCCTTGACCGCATCGCCGTAACAGATTGACTTTTCTGTAAATGCCTTGATTGCTTCCTCAACTGGAATGTGACGTTTTGGCCGTGTTCGAGAGTTTGCTTCAACTGGCGCAACATCTGATAGCGAAAAGGCCCCATTGCTGAACTTGGCGGTAATCGGTTCGCTCGGTGCGTAGTTTCGAGTTATCGCACTAATCACAACATGGTCGGGCTCGCTCGCATGTTCACATAGACTTATGAGCGTAGAGCAATCTCGAGCAAGGATACCGCTGCCCGATATTCTATCGATACCTTGGCGGTCTCCGATCTTGCCTTTGGTCGAGTGGTAGACCGATATCAATGTAATGCCCTCGGCTGAAAATTTCTTCATCTCTAAGACAGCGGCCTTGACTTCCTTCTGATCGAGTTCATCGGTAATCAGCAGGTAGACAGGATCAATGATGCAGACCTCGCACTTCTGTTTAACAGCTTCATTTAAGACAGTTGCAAAGGTCGTCACCTCGCTGCTGTTTGCAAGATTCAATACTCTGAGATTGTCGAGTAGTCCGGGGTTGGTTTCCAGTCCCTCAATCATGTTTCGTAATCGCTTTTTATAGGCATGGGCTGAGATTTCACCATTTACTAAAAGTACTCTATATGCATTCGGGGTGCTTCCTAACATCTCGCTTCCTGTCGCTATTGCTACTCCTACTTGCAAAGCATAAAAGCTCTTGCGCGCCTTTGATTGCCCAACTATCGCGACGCGGTCGCCCTCATCTATAAGACCCTCTATGATCGGTCTGTCGGCTTCGTCGGGCTGGCTGAGCCATTCACCTGCTCCTATTGGTTCAACGTCTCCAGCGGCCTGTTTTCCTGCTAATTCTGCGATCTCTCGCGAGCTGAGCTTAGGGGCGTCGGCAATCGCTTTTAGTAATTTTTCTTTATTGCCGCCCTCCTGGTTTAACCAATCTGTAACATCGCCTTTAGGTAGCTTGCTGAGGGTCAGGATTTTAACGCTCGCGGCCTCCATTCTTACAGCACGACCGATATCATAAGCGCGTTTTAAGCCTGCAGCATCGTTATCTAAGAGCATTACCACGTCTTTACCCATTAGCGCGGCTGTGTAGCTCCACTTCCAAGCTCCTGCGCCGCCTGCATTGGTGGTCGCCGGCAGTCCGAGTGCTGCGAGCGTGTCGGCGTCTTTTTCGCCTTCGACCAATATCACTTGTTTTGAGTTGACTACTGCTGGGAGATTGTAAAGAACGGTCTCAACGCCCTCTAGCGATTCCTTGCCGTTCGCTGCGCACTGAATGAACTGCTTCGGCTTTTCCGGATTTTCGTATCTGATAACCTGATGAATGAGTTCGCCGCTTGCGTCCGTATAGTCGTAGCGTTGAATCTCAATGTACCCTTCGGCCCTCAAGTGGTCGCTTCTGGTCGCTGCCTTGCGTGGCTTAGCCTTGGCTGTGTCATGCCTTGGAATCAAGCGCAAATACTCACCTAACCACTGCTGGGCTTGCTGCATACATCCCGAGAATTTGACCAGCGCAACAAGGTCGATCACGCTGCCCTTGCTCTTGTCTTTGTGATCAAACCAGCCATCTTTATTTATCGCCACGTTCGGGTTGTTGCCTCCGCGCCATGTTGCCGCGCATCGGCCCTGGGCGTTTGGATTTAATCCAAGTTCGCGCGCGATTTCAAGGCAATCGGCATGTGACTTTATTTCGTCAAATGAATAGCATTTCATTTTAGCGCTGGCCCCTTTCCGAGTTCCTACAAAACCAGCACAACCAGCCTTTTTCATATCGCTCTAAAACTTTATTGCATTCCGAGCATCGGTGCTGCTTTCCGCTTGCGTCCGATTTCGGGTGTCGATACTTACAGAGAACTTGAGGAATAACGATTTTCATATATTTTCAACCCTCCTGAAGCATTGAAGTTAATGCCGCACTCGGTACCCGATAGCGTCCGCGACGGATCTCGATCACCGGCAAACGATCGTCTTTAATCATCCTCCAGATAGTCTGACGTGATAACCCTAAGACCTCTGCGGCTTGGGTCATGGTCAACAGCCTGCGGTCGCCCGGGGCTTCTGTGTGAGCATCTCCTGATAGTATGGCGTCGATCTGCGACAGTTTTTCGGGCTCGGCTGTGATTAACGCTTGTATGCGTTTTTCTAATGTCATGGTCATGTGTGTATATCCTTTCTGGCTCTCAATGCGCCTCTACACATAGCCCATTATTTCCGCTTTGCTTCCTCTATTTTCGGCGCAAACCAGCGTTTAAGCCTTTGTTTCATTGACTAAAAAAAGATTTGCCGTTTCCGCTTTGCTTCCGCTT
>Ga0265294_10002459_pt1 | contig 24278 bp, 17 predicted proteins | sample MunlanPumphouse3_FD_192504 | JGI IMG/M metagenome (GOLD analysis project Ga0265294, IMG submission 192504) | Groundwater microbial communities from a municipal landfill in Southern Ontario, Canada - Pumphouse #3 | ecosystem: Environmental > Aquatic > Deep subsurface > Groundwater | place... | reverse complement strand
CGGCGTGTCCGGTCCAGGACGCCCGTTTGTGAAAATCATCTCCCCTAAAAAAGGTATTCCGCTCTTTTCGGAGATCCGCTTCAGAGTTTTGATGTCATCTGAAATTATTTCCGTAGCCAGTCCCGGAAGGCCGAACCACTTGCCACCGCCCCAGCAGTCATAGCCGTAATACTCCCAAAACGATACTGACGCGGGCTTTAAGGCCAGCCAGCCCCCGAGAATTTCATCATAGTTAGTTTTACGGGATCCATCAGACCAAATATGCAGCCTGAGCTTCTGGATTTGCACCGACACGTTGGGCGGCAGCTCCTTGATCCTGACCGGTGGACGTGTCTGCTGATTATAGGCTCCGATAACAATCCTACGGTCTGGAAACTCTTCCCTGAGGGCATCCGCTGTCTTCACGGCGATTTCCGCCCAGTAATCCGATGTGGTGCCGCCCCACCCTTGCTCAGGGGTAAGCTTGCGCTTGCATTCCGGGCAGGCGCAGGGCGGAGGCGCGCCGTCATTTTCAAGAATTGTGAAATCCGGATACATTTCAACGTCCTTTTTTTGAAAGAACTCCCTGGCTTGCTTGACAATCTGTTCCCGCGCCTCTGGATTGCTGACACACAGATTAGGCGCTCTGCCGCCATCCGCGCGCAGAGCAAACCACTCCGGATGGACCGCGCCGTATTTCTGGTACCAGTTTCCGAAACTATGGCAAGTGCTGGCAGGATACACGGTACCGCCAAAACCGATTCTGCGCATCCAGCGCACATTGGCACCGGGCGGCGCATACCCCTCGCGATAAACGAAATAGGGCGCATCCGTTATTTTCAGCCCGTTCACGACCACGGCTTTCTCCGTCGGCAAGAGTTCCCCGGCCATTCCGGGGAAATACCACCGTACGCCCAGCGCCTCCAGAAACCGGTAAACCCCATAGAGAGAACCGGCGCTCCCCGATACCATACTCCCAAGACTCGTGCCTGCGCTGTCGTTGCCCACAATGACTAAAACGTTTTCTTTCGACCCGATCATAAATCCGTCAGGCTTCAGCGAAGCCGCAGTAAACCCGCATGCCTGGGCAATTTTGCTTTCCCCCACCAGGATCAAATTCCGTCCCTTGAGTTCCGGGGCTTCATGTGTTGTTCTCTCGTCTGACCGCACCACAGGCATCTCAACGCCAAACATTTTTTTCAGGTAGCGGCTCAATTCCTTAACCGCCGCCTCGGTGATTTTCGGAGCCTTCGCATCAAGAACAATCACTCCATTCGCCGAGTTTTCTTTTACCAACGGTATGCGGTTCACCGTCAGGTTCTCACATAACGGTTTCGTGCCAGGCAATCTTTCTAAGATCGCATCGTCCACCTTGCCGGAGCCGACAGCTCCCGCGGCCTCGAACGAGGCCTTGATCGTCTCATGTTCCAGCGCGCGGTTGTAGAGCTTGAGTTCATCCACATAACACACCGCCTCCGTCATGCCGCCAAGTCGCAGCTTGTTGTTGCTGCTATCCAACCCGCCGACACTCTTAGCCTCATTCTTTTTCACGCCGTTGACATAGATAGCCGTCTGCTGGCCGTCATGCGTCACCGCTATATGCGTCCATTGATTCAAGGGAAGTTCGTAGTTTGCCCGGGTGTCCTTTCTCTGTTTACCAATATTCGCGCAATAATACACGCTGGCGCCCCGATAGTGCGGATCAATCCCCCACCCTTTCGCCCAACCCTTGTCGATAAGGGTGTTGGCCAAGCCCCATGATTTCGGAGAGAGCCAGAACATCACCGTCATGTTCGATGGATTGAGCATGGCATTATCATCACACCAGACAGAGCCGAAATCACCGTCAAACAACATCGCCTTTCCACTCACACCGGGAATCCAGCCCACTTCACCTTCAATCCGCCCGTCATTTCCGTTGCCGGAGAGATCCTTGACCGCCTGTCCCTGAACATCGTCAAAGCCCCAATGCAAGATCAAACCTTTTTCAGCTTGCGCCCCTGCGAAGCACATCATGCCCGCACTGATGATAAGCGCGCTCATTGTCAACTTACTGCTACTTACTGTCATTATTTCACCCCTCCAACAAACTGAACAAACCTGTTTGATTTCACTTCACTCTTTATCAAAAAAGTGTATACCTATTTGAATTCAATACATACTATATCTGATTTAATAAAATAAAACGTTCACAAAAATAGAATTCTTGTTTTGTGTTATTCGCCCAGCCGCCTGCGCCTTGGCCTGTGCCGTCAAGAGCCACATACCAGTCACTGGCTGCCGCTGTTTGCACGAGCAATGTTCCTAATATTAACCACGCAACGAACAAGGATCGTTCTTTCATCATGTTTTTATGTTTCATCAGATAACTCCTTATTTGTAACCGTTCACGAGATATAAACGACCTAAACATTATTTGAACCATATCATTGTCGTTATAGCAAAGTTCAGCACAAAAAATCGTTTTTTTCTGTTTTCATTCTGAACTCGAGCTCAGCGATAGTGTATATTGCGTCCTATGTCAGATATTTTAGTCCATTATAGTCGCTTAGGCGACTAGAAAAAAAACAATTAATTGTTCTTTCCAAAAAATTGTCTGTTAAACGTTTATAGGGGTTTAGTGTAGTAGTCGCTCTATGAGCGACAAGGAGTTTAGTGTAGTAGTCGCTCTATGAGCGACAAGGAGTTTAGTGTAGTAGTCGCTCTATGAGCGACAAGGAGTTTAGTGTAGTAGTCGCTCTATGAGCGACAAGGAGTTTAGTGTAGTAGCCGCTCTATGAGCGACACATGCCGCTCATAGAGCGGCTACTACACCCGATGCTGGTTTACGATAGCGGCAAGCGATGCTGGCTGACTTCTGACTTCTACTGCTCCGCGTTGCGGAGCAGCATTTGCAAAGAAAATTTCAGACAGGATAACAGGACTAACAGGATAGCAACCAAATCCGGTAAATCCTGTTACTCAAAAAAAATCAAAGGACTGTGGTACGACGAATGGGACGGCGGTTGTTGGCTCTTACCTGCCGAACGCATGGGGCCTGTACGACACTCACGGAAACGTGTGGGAGTGATGTTTGGATTGGTATGGGGACACACTGGCGGGTGGGGCTGACTCGAGGGGGGCAGATTCGGGTTCGAACCGCGTGGGACGTGGCGGAGGCTGGTACAATTTTCCGGCTAACAGCGGTTCGGGGTTTCGGGACAGTAGCATCCCATCGCGTCAGTACTATAGCTACGGCTTTCGCCTCGTTAGAACCTTGCCATAGCGCAGCAGTGCGCGGACCTAGTCGCTTACCTGAAGAGGTGCTCAAAGCGGGCTTGTTCAAGGAACGCCTCAACGCAGAATGAAAATAAGCAAAACAACAATCATGAAAAATATCGCCCACCAGAAGGTTACATTACTGTACCAGTGTTTTCCCAAGTCTTTGAAAATATTGAGTTTGTGCCAGTTAAGGGTAAGCTGATCTGTTACTTGTTCAGGCTTAGGCGGCTTGGTCATAAGACTGACTGCCACGCAGGTGACCACACAAACCACCCAGTTAACAAGCGATTGATTTGCATAAGGCTCCAACCACAGAGGGTGTGGAGGGCAGAACTGAATGTAAAGCTTCATGGCAATTCCGAAAACAAAACCAATAAAAACAGCGGCTGTCGCCCCTTTGCCATTGATGCGTTTGAAAAGAATTCCCAGCAGAAAAACCGCGGCGAAGGGAGGCGCAAAAAAGGCATACAAACTCTGGATATACACAAAAAGACTGCCGCCAAACCGCTCAATATAACCAGCCATCACAATCGATATGATCAGGATGACAACCGTTGAAATCATACCAACCCTGACCAGGCGTTTCTCAGTTGCGGCTTTATGCAGATGACGTTTGTAAATATCAAGCGTGAAGACCGTGGCTGTCGAGTTGAGCACTGAGTTGACGGTCGACTGAATGGCACCGAAGAGCGCCGCTAAAAAGAGACCCCGCAAGCCGGCGGGCACTAGTGTCTGAAGCATATGAATATAACCCTTGTCAGCTTCCACCTGGATTTGATCCCACGGCATTTTCATCACATCAGGATTAGCGGCAAACAGAATCAACCCAGGCACAACGATAATAAAAGGCAGGAAAACCTTCATATATCCAGCAAACACAATGCCCATCCTAGCATGCCATGCGTCCTTGGCTCCGAGCACCCTCTGGATCATAAACTGATTGATCACGTTGTACCAGATGCTGACCGTCAAAAACCCGGTAATCAGAGATAGCCAGGGGGTCGTGCGATGCGTCAAAGGCTGAATCACTGAAAGCCGATGATACTCATCCATCCCCACAATACTTTGGGCATTCTGTGCCACGACCTCCTGCCAAACTCCAGCTTGGGCACTGTTCCGCTCAATCATTACGCGAAAACCATCTATGAGAGAACCCGAATCACCAGCCAGCATATTAAGCCCTAAAATAGTCACCAGCGTCCCCCCGACCAACATCACAATCACAGTGAAAAAATCGGTCCAGGCCACCGAGCGTAACCCACCATACACAGCCCAGCTGCCTGCCACCACGCCCAACGCGATAATCGAGAACCCGAGATTCCACCCAAAGAGCTTGTGAATGGCCAAACCGCCGCCATACAGCACTGCCGCCAGAAAAGCCACCACGTTACTGATAATGGTCACAATGGCGAAAAACTGCCTGAGCGTTGCGTTAAAACGCCGCTCCATAAACTCCGGGGTTGTAAAGACCTTAGCTGAAAGGAGAAAGGGGATGAATAACCAGATCAGAAAAGAAAAACTGATAATATTGCCCCACTCCGACATGGAGACGCAGACCCCATAGACAAACGCCGCACCGATCATACCAATAAAGTGCTCTGTGCTGATATTGGAGGCAATGAAAGAGCCGCCCACCACATACCAGGGCAGAGTCCGGCCAGCCAGAAAATAGTCCTCCGCCCCACTCTTCTCTTTTCTTCCAACCCAGAAGCCGATGGCGCTCAGCACCACAAAGTACATAGCGAAAGCAATTAAATCTAACGTGTTTAATGAAAAGCCCTGTAATCCAGTCATAATTTCACCTTTATCTGCTTGGCAGGTCCCGATTGCTTCGGGAGTTGTCCGGTTGGAAAACGGACCTACCCCTTGTCTCAAACCTTGTTTTTTTCGGCCACTTGGTCTTGCCTACAACTTGATCACTTGGTCGTAGTTTCGTGTCTATAACTCGGGGTCGGTGCCGGCATCGGAATCGGTATCGAAAAACGCACAGGCTCGACCCCGATTCCGATTTCGACCCCGGCACCGATGCAGCTGACATTCGAGTGACCCCTCGTTTTTTCGCGGCGCAAGTGTAGTAGCCGCTCTATGAGCGGCACCAAACTCCAGAGCCGCTCTATGAGCGGCACCAAACTCCAGAGCCGCTCTATGAGCGGCACCAAACTCCAGAGCCGCTCTATGAGCGGCATAACGCGCAAATGCCGCTCATAGAGCGGCTACTACACCGAATGACAACTATTGCATTCCGCATTACCTGTAACTTCAAATGGTTTAAGGTGTTTTCCATGTGTTTTTTATCTTTGTCTATAACTCGGCTAGCTCAACTCTGAATCCTGACAACTTGCAACCCGCTCAGGTGCCCGAATGCGGCGACCGCGTCCGCGTGATCTCCCAGCACGAGTGCGCTGTGATGTGTCCCTCCAGCGTGCGAGTAGGCCTCCAGAAACGCAGCCACTTTAAGTTGTGGGCGGATCCACGTACGGACCACATCGCGCATCTCCGGTTGCAGCTCATCCCCTTCCGGGAGCACCTCAACTGGTGCGACTATCAACGAAAAGGTATCATCAGGTCCGGGCGCAAGATTAACAAACACGGCCGGACCAGGCCGCACCGCGCAGGTCAACACGGCCGGGTCTAATGAACCGCCAAGAAAGAAAGGCTTGGTCATAACACGCGGCATCCCATCGGCCACAGAGGTGCTGATCTCCCCCATGTGCGATAGAAAAAGGGTGCCCCCGCTCCAGTCCGCACAGAATATCTCGGTAAAGGTGACCGCGTCAAATCCCTGCGCCAGAGCGCCGACCAACGCTGCTGTCAGCACATCGCCCTCACCCGCATAGCCAGTTCCACGTCCCATCGCCTTACAGATCTCTAAAAAAGGCATGGTGTTGGCGGGTCGGTCAGCACGATTAAATTCCTGAAAATTGACTGAACAGGCGGTGTAGCCACCCTCATCCAGGAGCTGACGCAGCCCCAGCCCCACACGTACCGAGCGCGCATGGTCGTCAGCGTCAAGTTCACAGACAAAGCGTTCATTGTCAACTGCCACCTCTTTTTTCACTGCGTCATCTTGTACAGTTTCCACAGCAGCATCAAGCACCTCAAGCCCTATTTCATCAACCGCAATCCCGAGGGCCGAGTTCAAGAGACTCTCATCAACAGAAAAATCTCCCATGCCAGGGAAAGCCGCGCCAACGCGCAGCACACGGCTGTTGCGAAGCGCATGTGCTGCGGCTGCGGCACGCACCATTTCCACAACCCGATCCTGAGTTTCAGGATCTCCACCGTAGCCGGCAACAATCTCAAAGGGTCTGCGATAACGACACAGCATACTGGCAAAATCCATCACCCCATGCACACCATGATTGTACATGATCCGCCCTGGCGCGACCCCGGTTCCAAAACCCGCGTCCATGGTAATATCCAAAATGATCACTGGCAGCTTCGTTGCGCGGAATGCGTCGATCGACTCCAACGAGGGCGAGTAGGCTAGATGCAACGTCATGATACATTCGACTCCATCCACTTCGAACTGCTTGACGGCATCTTCAAATTCGCTGGCCACTCGACAGACCGGCGCACTCTGCACCGCAATTCCGCGCTGCTCCAACACATCGGAGATCTGCTGCATAAATTCAGTAAACCCATTACGGATCTCGGGTTTATAATCATCGTAGAGTTTTAAATAAAAAGGTAGTAACCCTGCCTTGATTTTTCTTGATTGCTTTGTTTTCAAATGTATTCCTCCTCTATTTGTTTCATATTTTGTCTCAAACCGTATCTACTTTGACCAGCCACAGGCTGCCGCTGTTTGATTAGAATTACGATTAGGATTGGGATTAAGATTGATCACCCTACAACCCATAACATTCCCAAAATAATCTACTCATAACCCACCCCTCGCTACTGCTATTCCGCGAAGCGGAATCACATGATTCGGCATAGCCGAATCATTTTTAGTCAGCTATTGGGATGGCTCCATAATTGTTGTTCGCTATCGTGCTGAACAGCTGCTCAGCATTATTAAAAAACAGGTTCTCAATCTCATTCCGATTAAGTCCGGCACGTTCTACAGCCAGCTTTATGCCCCTCAACTGCTCGTAATAAAATGAGGTGAAAGTCACAACATGGTCCGCATCAAAAATCGTGGAGCCGATCGCGTAATCCTCGCCCATCAGATAGGCATATTGATTGTTGACCTCAACCGACTTTCCGCGCAAAAAAGCGATCGGCGCATCTGATCCAAACAGGATGCGTTCGCGCGGAAAGTTTCTGAATGCATATTCCAGCACACCTTCATGGTTCACCATCGCGGTATCCACATATGCGTTGGGACATGCGGCGATACCATCTAGAAAGCCGATGACATTGCTGAGGTAATATGCCCGGCCGATATGCGCGAAGATTATCTGTGCTTTGGGATAACGCTGGCACAACTCGGCCATCTGCGCCTGATTAACAGGATCAGCCAGACGACCGCTGCGCGGGATATGCAGTGTGACAGCCAATCCACGCGCATCGGCTTCCTCCATCTGCGCAGACGGCAGCATATCATGGATTGTTATATCGCATGTCTCTTTCCAGTCAACAAAATTGAGATATGGCTTGTAACCGACAAGGCGGTTGCGTTCAACCCTCTTAACAACCGCCTCTGCCGAATCATGCGGCGAAACTAGAGCCATACCAAAACAGCGCTGGTTATCAGAGATCCTGCCGCAGTAATCCGCAGAGGCTTCAAGGTCACTTTCAAACGAGGGCTGTCCAAAGCAATTCAGATGAAACTGTTGTTCCGGCATCAGTGTCGCAGCCCACTGGAGGCATTGCTCATAACTGAAAACACCACCGAACTTTTGATAGACGTTCTGGCCAGAAAACTTCGCTCCAGGAACCAGGCAGGAGTGATCAAAAATATGAACATGCGCATCCAGGATTTTTTCAGGAAGAAACCCACACAATTCACGTTCGTAAACCTGTTTATCTGCAATCGTGTAATCAATACTCATAATTTTTGTGTTATCCTTATCTTAATCTTAATCCCAATCTTTGTCTCGAACCTTGTCTTTCCCAGACACTTGGTCAAGTTACCCTCTCGTTTTTTCGCAGCGGCCGTTTGTTGTTCACGCTTCAGCGTGCTCTTTGTTCTCTAACCGTTATTGAGAAGTTCAAGTCAAAGCGTGGTCCAACCATCCCAAACTTAATCCGCTAACCCCACTCCCTCGGCGGCGAGCATCGCCGCACCGCGTGCGCCAGCCGAACGATCACCAGCAGTCACATCAATCCCGGTAATTCCGGCCACAATCCCAGGCCAGACTGGGCTGCGCGAAGGGCCGCCCACCATCACGGCATGGCTGTAGCGGAAACCGCGTTCCGCTAACTTTAAAATCTTCTCATTCAACAACCGAGCCGCACCCTCCATCACGGCGCGGCTGATATTGGCTCGATCGCCATCTATCTTCTGCACAGGCGCACGCAAATCTATTTCCAAACCGCTGGCACCAGGTTCAGCCTGTGCCGCCAGCGAATCAAAGGCACGCATCCTTTCACTCACCTTTTCACCGGGAGCAATCAGATGCTCAACATACCAATCAATCTTCTGGCCGATCTGCGGCACAGAGAACATCCCACCCCAAACACCCTGACCATCCTTGAGAAACGGGTCGCACAGCAGACCCGCATCCAAAACGGCCTGTCGTTCTTGCATCGGCACAAAACCCACCCACGAGGTGCCACAGGAGAGCAGGAGCTGTCCAGGTTCCAGCACGCCCGTTGCACGGGCAGCCGCTGGATGATCGAAACAGCCGGAGACAACCATTGTTTGTTCGGAAAGCCCGGTATCCACCGCTGCCCGTCGGGTCAAAGGCCCGATAGCCATACCAGAGCGAACCAAAGTAGAGAGCTTCTCCTGCTCAATTTCAAGTTGTTTCAGATAAGGCTTGTGGTAGATGCCTGACATCTGTTCCTGCAAATGAAAGGTAGTGGCTGTTGAATGATCCATCTTCCATTCACTGGTCAAGCGGTACAGCAGCCAATCCGTATCCATGCCAATGTGTGCCGCTGATTTATAAAGCTGTAGCTTGTTTTCGTATAACCAGGCTAGATGCGACAGCGGAAAACTTGTAACACAGGGCCAGCCTGTGATCTGCCGAACCTCCGCTTCAGCAAAACCCTTCAGCAGGGTTGATGGGTCCTGTACGGAGCGTTGATCCATCCAGCTGATCACACGACCCAGCGGCGCACCATTAGTAGCGCTCAGCAATGTGTTACCAGAAGCGGCCGCCATGGCCAGGGCTGTCACCTCCCCCGAGGCCGCTGTCGCCAATTTACGCAGAATCTGGCAGACATTGCGGTAGTGCTCCTCAGCATCAAACTCCACCCACCCCTCTTGCGGATAAAGCAGATGGGTTGCCGCACTGGCCTCGGCCAATACCTTGCCACAGCGGTCAGTCAGAACGCCTTTGAGAGCACTCGTACCGATGTCAAGTCCGATAATAAATTGTTCTGTATGTTTTGTATTGTTCATTCAATAAGCTGTCGGTTTGTTCGAGAAAATCGACTTAATCGAGGTAATCGATTGATGTTTGCTATGGCCGAGGCCCGTAACCTCGGAGGCGGGTCACGGCCCCTACCCTACAGATTTTCAGTATTGCACTTCAGCCACGCTCTTCTCTTTCTGCGACTGCAGCGCTGCCGTGAACAGCTGGTGGCTCACCGAAACTTCTTCCGGGGTCGCGCAACCGGCAAATCGAGAGATCGGCTTGCCATGGTGAAGTTCATACAAAAACGCCGCCCACATCTGCAGGATCGAGTCGCTGAACCCAAACTGAAAGATCTCTCCGGTGATCGTTTTAAAGGCGGTCTCGTGGCCTGTCTGAATCTGTCCCCACACTTGATCGCCCTGCTCACACTTCATACTCTCAAGAATATCGGAATTAACACTGGACCAGCGCGCGGAGGCCTTGGTCCCCAGGATCTCAACATACCAGTTATTCTTCTGACCCGGAGCAATCCGGTGAGTTTTGATTGTCCATGGAAAAGAGTCGCCGCCCGATGAGTCAACTGTCTCACAAAGCAGAGTCGCATTATCCCAGGTTTCGCACGGCACGCGGCCGCCCTTGCCATCAGGACGCTCCTTAATTATATTGGCAAGCAGCGCCCGGACATTGCGAGGCTGCCATCCAGCACGCAGTCCCACATGGCAGGCATGGATCCCCAGATCCCCCATCACCCCGTATTCGCCATTAAACTCAATTATGCGCTTCCAGTTGATCGGTTTTTCTGGGTCCAAATCGCTGGAATGCAGAAAGCCGGAGCTGACCTCGATGATCCCTCCAAACGCCCCCTCTTCCAGCATTCCACCGATGCGCTGGACCGCTGGGAAGAATGGTGATTCAGAGCTGCAACGCACAAAGACCTCCGGGTGTTGCTCCATACAATCTTTGATCTGCTGATTGGCTGCCAGGTCTATACCAAAGGGCTTCTCTCCCATCAGATGTTTGCCTGCTGTAATTGCCTCACAAAATATAGCCGCGTGCAGGTTGTGCGGCACCGCAATGTACACGGCTTCCACCTCTGGGTTCGCCAGCAGCTCATGATGATCGGTGGTCACCTGACTCACTGAAGCAAACCGTTCGGAGAACCATCCGCCAGCAGCGGGATCTAAATCACAAACAGCCACAATCTCGGGGCGCACATCGATATCAGTCAAGTGGCACCAGCGTGCGGCAGCGCTGGCAAATTCACGCCCCATCAACCCGCCCCCAATTATTCCAAATTTAACTGTCTTCATAAAATCACCTCAATTCCTTCATGCAATCTTCGTTATGGGCCTTATGAGCCCTATGAGCCTCATGGGACAGTCCCTTAGATTATCAACTCTTGTATTTTCGCACTCTAGCACTTTAGAACTCTAGAACTTTAGAACTTCTCCAACACCTCCTGCATTGTCCCAATCACAAAATCAATCATTGGCTTATCCGCTATCAGTGGCAGTTTGGCCAGCACCACAGGCGGGCAATCGGCCTTATAGGTCTGGGTGCTGAACTCCAGTCCTCTTCGTCCAAGCTCTTTCACAAAGCAGCCAGCCTGCTCAAGGTCCGCAAAGCAAAGCGTGGTCATATGCCGCCAACCATCCACGCCGGTTATGATGCAAGGGAATTCATCGGCCAGCTTTCTCAACTGCAATTCATAATATTCACCCAGGGCCGCCGTCACCTCTTTGTTGGCCTGCGCCCATTCCATGGTCACAAGATAAGCCAGCGACGCAAGCTCCTCCTGTCCGTTGGTTACCAGTGCCCCGAACTGTGGCATCACATCCATCGCCGAACTGAACAGAATACGCGAGGCCGGATACTCGCCGCCCGGAAATCCCTTGCCAATCGCCACAAAGGTCGGTTTCAATCCATACTCATGGAAAAGATAGAGCTGCGGTGCCCACATACAGGACTGAATCTCGTCGACAACTGTCGGCACATCATGTTGTTCGCAAAGCGCATAGGCATGCTGCAAAAACTCCGGTGTCAGGAGACGTCCGCCGTAGTTCATCATCACAATTTCGTGGAAAAACCCGGCAATCTTGAATGAACCCTGTTCATACTCGGCAAAGGCCCGCTCCAGATCTTCGATGCAGTTGGGTCGAATAGAGACTACCTTCCAGACACCAGCATCAGTTAAAGCCTCATGCAACCCCGGCCACATGCCCCGCATCATCTGGGTCAGCATGGTCGTCCCGTGGTAATTGGCCTGCAAATCACCATCATCATTGCCCATCACCAAAATCACCGGTGTACGCCCCTGATATTTCGGTTCGGCCATCTCCGACTGCATCTTATAAAATCTGGCAAGGACCATCTTGAGGGCGGCCTCGGCTGCCAAGCTACCGGTCTCCAGATTCAGCACACGGTTAACCACCCTCAAATCATCCCGCTTAGCAAGAATATTTGCCAGACCCGCAGTATCGTTTTGCGGTAAGCCATTGGCAATCCGGATCAGCTCCTCTTCCAGCTGACGGGTGATTGTGCCGCGCGTATTGTTATGGGTCGCGTTAGGTATTCCCAATTCACGAGCTTTATCAAGCAGCCTATACCCTGGAAAAAAGTGACCAAGCGGCACATGGTAGTGCTCGCTCTTGGTAATCAGACGCAGATGGCCGTCCTCCCCTATCCGATAGTATCCATAGGCACTCAATGGAGCGGCGGCCTTCTTGGTCGAAGCATTAAACATGATCGTTGAAGCACCATCGGAGGAGTCCTTTAGCGGCGCATCCAGCACTCTGCTGCCAACTCTATCCAACATACCTGACAAAGCACGGCACATGGAGTTCGGATAAAAGTCGATCTGCTCTGACGCGCCTTCCAAAAGCTGCGAGAGATCGCCGCCAGTAAAGACTGTTCGTGCGGCACAGACAGCCTCAACATATTCACGACCCAACAGATCGGCCAGCGATCTCTCGACAGTCACAAAACTATTTTCACAAGATCCATTCACAGACTTTATATTCCCTTTTACTTTGTATTTGAAAACTTGGTATCAGTATACACTTTCATCCCACCCCAGACTACATCAGTTTGCGCAAAAAAATTTTCATTTTTGCGCACAAAGAGAAACTTAGTTATCACTGAATGAACCGAATGAACCGAATTAAGAAGAGTGCGGATAATCAGGAAAAGCAGCGTCCCATAGAACTTTTAACCCCTTATGGGGCGCAAAGAACAATTAATTGTTTTTTCTAGTCGCCTAAGCGATTAATGGCAAAGCTTCCTGTGGGACGATGCTGATCAAACTTAACTATTCGCCCTTGTCACCTGCCTTCAAACCTCGTACTATAGAGCGAATTTAATTCATTAACCCTTTAAAAACACTTTAGATTCATGCACCGAACGCCATTAAACAGCATCATCCCTGCATCACCTCCGTCACAGGAGCCGGAGGGATCGGTCACTGGAACCGTGGAGTCGATCATTTTTCGTAACGACGAGTCCGGCTATACAGTCTGCACCATTAAAACCCCAGCCAAGCGCGGCTTGCCAGAGGAGTTCCTGACGATTGTGGGTAGTTGCGCCGCCATCTGGGAGGGCGAGGAGCTGCGGGCAGAGGGCAGTTGGATCAGACACCCCTCCCATGGCCGACAGTTTCAGGCAGAGTCAATCACCTGCATTGCCCCAACATCCATTGAGGGTATCCGCCGCTACCTGGCAGGCGGCATGATCAAAGGTATCGGGCCGCAATACGCCAAACGAATTGTGGAAAAATTCGGCGCGGACACCCTGCGGATTATCGATAAAGAGTCTGCCCGGCTGGAAGAGGTGAAAGGGATCGGGCGCGGACGGCGGGAAAAGATCAAGGCCTCCTGGAATGAGCAGTACGGCATCCGTGAAATCATGATCTTCCTGCAGTCGCACGGCATCGGAACAGCCAAGTCTTCACGTATCTACCGCCAGTACGGCTGCGATGCGATCGCCATTGTCAAGCGTAACCCCTACCGGCTCTGCGAGGATGTCTGGGGAATTGGATTCAAAACAGCTGACAACATTGCCCTGAATGTAGGCATACCGCATGACTCTGAGCTGCGCGCCCGCGCTGGCCTGATCTACACAATTCAAAGCGATGCTGATGATGGTGGCCATTGCTTCACCAGCGACGCTGATCTGCTGCTGCATGCCCAGGAGCTTCTGGACATCTCGGTCGAGAAGCTCGGGGAGGCGCTCAACGCAGAGATTGAGAGGGGCACACTGGTGCGTGAGGAGAATCGCATCTACCAGCGTGATCTTTTCTATGCTGAGAAAAAAAGCGCGGAAAAACTCAACGAGCTGCTGAACTGCCAGGCCTCCTTCCCCCTCATTGACAGCGATAAGGCTATCGCCTGGGCCGAGCGCAAGATCGGCATCGCTCTCGCGGCCACGCAGATACAGGCCCTGAAAAACGCGCTGAAAAAAAAGGTCTCGATTATCACCGGCGGCCCTGGAGTGGGCAAAACCACCATTATCCGCGCCTTGACCGATATCTTCAAAGCTCGCAAGCTCACGATCCATCTAGCCGCGCCCACCGGACGCGCGGCCAAACGGATGACCGAGGCAACCCACACTGACGCGCTGACCCTGCACCGTCTGCTGAAGTACAACCCCAACAGCCACGCCTTTGATCACAATCGGGAAAACTTGATACCAGGTGACTGTTTCATCCTGGATGAGGCATCCATGATCGACATCAAGTTGATCAACTATTTTCTGCAGGCATTGCCAACGCATGCCACCTTGATTCTTGTTGGCGATATTGACCAGCTCCCCAGTGTTGGCCCTGGCAACGTATTACGTGATCTGATCAACTCCGGTTCAATTCCCTACTGCCGACTGGAAACCATCTACCGTCAGGACACCAAAGGCCTGATTGTCAAGAATGCCCACCAGATCAATTCTGGCAAGGATTTTCTGCCGCAGCAGGCGGAGAGCGATTTTTACTTTATTGAAACCGCTGAGCCGACGACCATCATTGAACGCGTAATAGAGATGATGACAAAACGGATTCCTCAGAAATTTGGTTTTGATCCCATGACAGAGGTGCAGATTCTCTCCCCCATGCGCCGTAATTTGCTGGGAACCGAAAACCTCAATGATGTGATTCAAGCAGCACTCAACCCATCAGGTCCATCCCTGCAGCGCGGTTGCACCAACTATCGGCGGGCTGACCGAGTGATGCAAATACGCAACAACTACGACAAAGTGGTTTTCAACGGCGATATCGGTTTCATTAAAGAGGTGGATGAAAAAAACCAGACTTTAGTAGCATTGTTTGATGGCAGACCGGTAAGCTATGAGAAAAATGAGCTCGATGAGCTGGTGTTGGCCTATGCCACCTCTATCCATAAATCACAGGGCAGCGAGTATCCAGCGGTGGTAATCCTTCTGCACACCCAGCACTACAAACTCTTGCAGCGCAATCTTCTGTACACTGCGGTCACCCGCGGCAAGCAGCTGGTGGTCGTGATCGGCTCATCGCGCGCAGTCAAAATCGCTATCAACTCCAATCAGGTGCGTGAGCGCCGCACCACCCTGAAGGAGCGGTTGCGGTAACGCTCTGGCTCAACGTGTTTTTACAAATGCGTGAAGAAGGTGCAAGTTACTTGGTGGGTACACCGCACAGCGGAATCATATAATTCGGCCTGCTGAATTATTTTCCCACAACTTTTCGATAGCGTAATAAGCGCGTGCCTCAGGTGAGAACACATGCAGTACCACGTCTATAAAATCAATAACCACCCACCCGCTCTCTGGTTCTCCTGAGCTCCGGTATGTTTTGACATTAAAAGTCTTCATGTGATGGCCCGCTTCAGATAACAGGGCTTTCAAATGGGGGCCGGAGTTACCTGACGCCACCACATAAAAATCTGTGATATTTGAATCTTCCCGGACATCGAACACACGTATGTCCAACGCCTGTTTCTCTTCCAAAGCTTTAACTATTTCATCTGCTATCTGCTGTGAGTTTATAACCACACCCTCCCTTTTTAACATTATTCCGCGCTAACTTATGTTCTCTGATAAAGCCCTTGTCCGGCAATATACTCCTCAACCGCCTCTGGAACCAGCCCTTGGATCGAAATTCCTTCAGAGATTTTTTGTCTGATCTCCGAGGAGGAAATATCCATCAGCTTGCCCCGAATCGATCTGAGTAGCAGCCGTTGGCTCACATCCGGCGAAAAATCAAGGCTCTGCTCTAGCTGTTGCTTATCAATTCCTAGTCGCTCTACAGTAACAAAATCACATAAGTTTAATAAAGCCTCAATTTTATGCCATTTTGAAAGAGTAAGCAAGCTATCGCTTCCAATGATGAAAAAAAGATGCGAATCAGGAAAGTTTTTTTTGATCTCCAGCACTGTTTCGTAGCTATAAGAGACCCCCCCCCTACTCAGCTCAATCTCTGAAAGCTCAAAATTGCTGTGTCCCGCCAGGCTGATTTGAATCATCGCCAACCGATGCTCATCACTTACATAACTCTCTTCCCTAACCCCCGTTTTAAAGGGCGAGATCTTGCAGGGAATGAAGAGTACCCGCTGCAACTCAAACTCGCAGGCAGCTGTTACCGCAATATTCAGATGCCCGCAGTGAATGGGGTCGAAACTGCCGCCAAAAATTCCTATATTTTCCATATTAACGTTATCCTAAGCGCCGATTGTTTACTTTAACTCTAGATGCAGGTGTACTCAATTCATCTTTTCGTCTAGTCTTACGCCGCTATCCGGACAAAAAAAAGAGGCTTTGTCAAAATCAATTTTTAAACCGACAACCTCGCCGCTCTTATATCCCAGCGTGGGCGGAACACGGGCGATCACTTTGTTGCCAGCGAGGTTAAGGTGCAGGTAGGTCTCACTGCCCATTGGCTCTACAAAATCCACCACACAGCTGACAACCTCTTTTGATGGCTCAAAATCAGTTAGGATTGAAACCGATTCAGGGCGAAATCCCAGTACCCCCCCCCTGCTGCTCTCCGGGAGCAGATTCATCGGTGGCGTCCCTATGAACCCAGCCACAAAGGTATTTGCTGGCGAGTTATAAAGGCGCAGCGGATCTGCGACCTGTTGGATATGCCCCTGATCCATCACCACAATGCGGTCGCCCAGGGTCATTGCCTCTGTTTGATCGTGCGTGACATAGATCATTGTGGCATCCAACTGATGATGCAGCCGGTTGATCTCACTGCGCATCTCCACGCGCATTTTTGCATCCAAGTTTGAAAGCGGTTCATCAAAGAGAAAGACCTTGGGCTTCCTGACCAGCGCGCGCCCTAAAGCCACGCGCTGGCGCTGCCCACCGGAAAGTTGCTTGGGCAGGCGTGTCAAAAGACCGCCTAAGCCAAGAAACTGAGCCGCCTCATCCACGCGAACGGCAATCTCTTTTTTAGGTGTTTTACGCAGCTTTAATCCGAATGCGAGATTTTCATATACACTCATGTGTGGATAAAGCGCGTAATTTTGAAACACCATTGAGATGTCGCGGTCTTTAGGGGGCAGGTTGTTAACGCAGCGACCATCAATATAAATCTCCCCTGACGTGATCTCCTCCAAGCCGGCTATCATGCGCAGTGTCGTGGATTTGCCGCACCCGGAAGGCCCCACAAATACAACAAACTCACGATCATTGATAGCAAGATTAAAATCAATAACCGCGTGTGCCCCGTTTGGATATTGTTTATTGATGTTTGTTAACCGTACAGTAGCCATAACTCAGTATTCATAATAAGGCTGATCCGCTTATTTTTCGTCCAGTGCTGCGACTCCGGGAAGGACTTTGCCTTCCAGAAACTCAAGCGATGCGCCGCCACCAGTGGAGATGTGCGACATTTTAGCCGCCAGTCCGCTCTTGTTGACAGCGCTCACGCTGTCGCCACCGCCAATGATGGAGATGGAGTCGCTGTCCGCCACAGCCTTGCAGATGCCAAAGGTGCCGTTGGCAAATTTGGGCATCTCAAAACACCCCATAGGACCATTCCAAAGCACGGTCTTGGCATCCTTGACCGCTTCGCTGTAGAGCGCGGTTGTCTTAGGTCCGATATCCAGTGCCATCCAGCCCTTGGGGACATCATTGCCAACCACCTGAGTATTGGCAGCCGCGTCAAACTTGTCGGCAATGACGTTATCCACTGGCAACAGCAGGGTTTTGCCTTTGGATTTGGCTTTTTCAATCATCTTAAGAGCGTACTTGAGCTGGTCAAGCTCGCAGAGCGAACCGCCCACTTTATGGCCCATGGCTTTCAGAAAGGTGTAAGCCATGCCGCCGCCGATAATCAGAGTGTCGACTTTATCCAGCAGATTGTTGACCACCGCCAGCTTGTCAGAGACTTTGGCACCACCTAGAATTGCGACAAATGGGCGGGTCGGGTTCTCAACCGCACGTCCCAGATAATCAAGCTCTTTCTCCATCAAAAGCCCAGCAACATTTAGTGCCATATATTTATTGATGATAGCTGTCGAGGCATGGGCGCGATGTGCGGAGCCAAATGCGTCATTGCAGAAGATGTCGCCGTAGGAAGCGAGTTTTTTCGCCATTGCTTTCTGTTTGGCCTTGATATCCGCCTTGGCCGCGGCGAAATTATCATCGCTCTGACCTTCAGCCTGCTTGATCTTACCCTGCTCTTCGAGGTAGAAACGAGTGTTCTCAAGCATCACAATATCGCCGGGCCGCAAGTCCGCAACCTCAGTATCCGCCTTTAAGCAATCAGGGGCAAAGGTGATGGGCTTCCCCAACATCTTCGCCAAATATTCGGCCACCGGTTTCAACGAGAAGTCAGCCTCATAACCCTTGCCCTTGGGGCGCCCCAGATGGCTCATCAAAACTAGGCTGCCCCCCTGTTCCAGCACATATTTAATTGAAGGCAACGCACCCTTGATACGCGTATCATCTTTGATCACACCCTCTTTGATCGGTACATTGAAATCAACCCGCATGACAACACGTTTGCCAGCCAGCGCAACATCACGTAAATTCTTCTTGCTCATAATTATTCTCTTTCTTTCGACCTCTGTCGAAACACAAAAGAGCGGACGGCAAAATCACCAACCCGCCCTCTTTTTTAATAGCGTCTAAGTACTTGCATTACGCGGTAATGACTTTGATCAGATCCAAAATCTTGCAGGAATAAGCCCACTCGTTATCGTACCATCCGACCACTTTGACGAATTTGCCATCCAGCTGGATGCCAGCCGTGGCATCAAAGATAGATGTGCAAGACTCGCCGCGAAAGTCTGTGGCAACCACTGCGTCCTCGGTGTAACCTAAGATGCCCTTAAGCGCTCCCTCGGAGGCCTCTTTCATCGCAGCGCAAATTGCCTCATAAGTCGTCTCGGCCTCCAAGCAGACAGTCAGATCAACCACTGAAACATCCGAGGTAGGAACACGGAACGCCATGCCGGTCAGCTTACCGTTCAGCTCAGGAATCACCTTACCCACAGCCTTGGCTGCGCCAGTGCTCGACGGAATGATATTCTCAAGGATCCCACGGCCGCCGCGCCAATCCTTCATAGAGGGGCCATCAACGGTCTTCTGCGTGGCTGTAGTGGCGTGAATTGTGGTCATCAAACCCTTCTCAATGCCAAACTTATCGTTTAGAACCTTGGCCAGCGGGGCCAGGCAGTTCGTGGTGCAGGAGGCGTTGGAGACAATGTCCTGGCCTGCATAGCTGTCAGTGTTGACACCGCAGACGAACATAGGCGTCGCATCCTTGGAGGGAGCTGAAAGAACAACCTTCTTGGCGCCAGCGGCAATGTGCTTGCGGGCAGTCTCATCGGTTAGGAAGAAACCAGTGGACTCAACCACAACCTCGGCTCCAATATCGCCCCATGCCAGATTGGCGGGATCGCGCTCAGCGGTAACACGAATGCTCTTGCCGTTCACAATCAGCTTGTTGTCAGCAACTTCAACCGAACCGTCGAAACGGCCATGCACGGAATCATACTTGAGCATATAGGCCAGATAATCCACATCCAAAAGATCGTTAATGCCAACAACTTCAATGTCGTTACGGGCCGCTGCTGCACGGAAAACCATGCGTCCAATACGGCCGAAACCGTTAATACCAACTTTAATAGCCATTTTTTACTCTCCTTGAGCTGTTATAATTTAATTGAAAAAGGATGTTTTAGAACTACCTTTTCCAGTAGATGCCTCTTATTCCGGCAATCCCCGGAAAAAAGCTAATCTGTTCTGATAATGGGTAAACAGTATAGTCGATCTGCCCAGATTAGTCAATACCCAACGATGAATCTCGAAATTTTTATCGCCCAAGAGAACTCTGCGAGCGCATGGTGGATTCGAAGTATATAAGGTTTGGTGCGGGAGCAACGCAGGTCCGATTTCCAATCGGACATGTCCGGCTGGAAACCCGACCTACTCGAGTTCAGCTTCGCCTTTGGCGCACTGACGATGATGGACGACGATGCTGGTTGATTAGGATGATGATTAGGATTGTGACTCGATATCGAAAAGCGAAAGAGATCACAGCTCTCGGATATAGATGTTCTTAAACTCCAGCGGATCACCATGACACTGCAACTCGATCTGCTCCTTTGGAAAGATCGGCTGCTTCCGATCCCAATAGTTTTCCAACACAGTGTTATCCACCACCAGCTCACCGTTGAGTTTAACTGTCACGCGCTCGCCCACCATCTTGATGTAGAAGGTGTTCCAATCCCCCACCAAATTATCGGCTATTTTGAGGGCCTTGCTAGGGTTTTCCTTGTTGTTGTAGAGTCCGCCTGAACCAATATGCCACTGATTGTGAGCGTCCCAGATCTGAACCTGAGGAGAACCGCGCAGGTAAAGGCCGCTATCACCACGGACTGTAAGTAGACGCCAATCAACAAACATCTCGAAATCGGCATAATCTTTAACAGTCGCAATACTGTATCCACTACCATCAAAGTAGAGTGCTCCCTGATCACGGACAAACCAGTGCTTACGCATCAGCTCATCAGCTTTGATTTGCATGGCCGTACGCTCCTCTGGTGTGGCTTTCTGGCGCACAATCGGATTGTTAAACTTATTCTCACCGGTGACACCCTTCCAGTTGGTGAATCCTTTACCATCAAAGAGCGTAGTGAAACCCTCTGGTGGAGTTGCATTGTCGGAGGTGCTGACAACCTTGTAGTCGGCTGGAACCTCTTTAATCCGTATGTTACGCCACTCGACTTTAGAGCCGTGTCCGAGCCAACCGATGTAACCTTTCTTGTTGTGAAGCCCTGGGTGCTTTTTACCATCCATGGTCTCAGTGATATCATCTAGATAGGCATCCACGATCACCTCGCCGTTCAGAATAACGGTAATATGATCACCAACAGCCCGCACCTCCTGAAAGTTCCACTCCCCCACTTTCTTCTGGAAAGTTCCTTTTTTACCGCGTTTGGAGGGCACCACCCCGTAGATTGAGCCATGATATTGATAAGGCTGCAACTTAGTGTAGTTTGAACCCAGATCATCTAGGATCTGCAACTCCATGCCGTTATAGGCGGCGTTTTTTCCTTTCTCACAGCGTATCCCAAGCCCATTATTGGCATTAGCTGGAAGTTTAAACTCAAAACGTAAAATAAAGTTATCATACTCTTTCTCTGCATATAGGTTGCCGCCCCCTTTGCAGACCAGAGTGCCGTTTGTGGCACCATAGCCATCAACCGATCCAATCCATCCGGTTAAGTCCTTGCCATTAAATAGCGAAACAAAGCCCTCACTCGTCGGCTCCGCCGCAAAAATTCCCCCACTCAGCGTGGCAACCGCCATTAAACCGCAAACCATTTTTTTCATTTTTTTTCCTTGTTTATAACCATCTTGACTTGTTAATCAATGCAATTTTCAAAAATCCCGTTGACTTAAGATTCTAGCCACTAACTCACCTCATGATCTTGCCGGGCCAGGGCAGTTCCATATTACCCAACCGGATGGAGGCCAGATTGTTTTTTCCAGCCGCTGGGCCAATCGCCTGCGCACCCATACAAATGGTCAGCAAAAGCATAACAATCGCCGCCAAGATGGCTGCAATACCTGCAACCGCTGTTAATGCGCCAGTACCACCGCTTTCCGAAAAACCACTGAAATCAGAGATTGGGGTCAATTCCACGCCTTCCGGGAAATCCGTGTCTGCTGCGGGAACACCTCCCTTTCTCTTAATCTTGAGCGTTTTCTTTTGGGTGACCGTAGCGGAGCTATCATCTGCCTGCTCTGGCAGAGCCCCATCCGGGATGCGGGAGGTCTTGCCGATCGGAGCGGTTCTAGATTTAGTGCTCGTCAGAGCGTCACCCCCCGATGCCGACGGAGTTGTGCCAGTTCCATCCAGTTTAGCAGGCCGTTTTAGGCGGATGGTCTTGGGACTTCCGCCGCTCATAGGGCCATCAGGCGCGACACCAATCGCCGCTTCCAGCGATATGCGCGATGTTTTTGACTTTGCTGCCTGCACTTGTGCTTCCGAGGGCGGCTTTGGCCCAGGCGGCAAAGGATCGGAGCCAGGCTTATGCGCATGGCTGGCCGAAGTAAAAGGAGGTTGCGCAGGCGACACGGGAACTCTGACTGGACGGAGTTTGACTGTGGCGGAGGTGGCGACACCCTCGGGTTTATCAGCGTCGCCGCCCAGACCTTCAAAAGTCGGTATCGGCACACGCGCTGTTCGGCCTGGAATAGCAGTGATCACCGTCTCCATCGGTTCAGCCGTTTTTTGCTCTTTGGCCTCAGCTTCAGCGGCCCTTTGCGTCTCCGTCTTAACGGCAACAGGTTTCAGTCGAACTGTGATCGGACGTGGTGCGCCAGGTGTGACCTTGGGCGGAACAGCCCCGTTTAAATTTTCTTCTGCCATGATGTATTTACCTCTTTTTTTAAGTAATGGTCTGAACTAGACAGCCATTACCTCACTCTCTTTATGCTTAAGTTCACTGTCAATTGTAGCGATATGCGAGTCAGTCGCTTTTTGTATATCCGTAAAAGCAAGTTCACGCTCATCCTCGGTGATCTTGCCGTCTTTCTGCAATCTCTTGATACTGTCATTGGCATCGCGGCGCACGTTGCGCACAGCCACACGGGCCTCCTCGGAGATCCGTTTAGCAACCTTGACAATCTCTTTGCGCCGCTCCTCGCTGAGTTCCGGGATCGGGATGCGGATCAGCCGCCCGTCACTCTGCGGTGTCACGCCCAGGTTCGCAGCTAGAATAGCCTTGACGATATCGGGCAGCACCGTAGGGTCAAAGGGTGAAATAGTGATCAACCGTGGCTCAGGGGTTGAGATATTCGCCATATCCCGCAGACGTGTGGGTGCTCCGTAGTATATGACTTGCAGTCCGTCAACCAGCGCGGGTGAGGCTTTGCCTGTACGCAAGCCGTTAAAATTATCTTTCAACACCTTAATGGTGTTGCCCATTTTGTCATTCGTATCCTGCAATAACTCTGCTATTGTTTCCATTATCAGCTCCAATTCCCAGATCAGTTACGAAACTTCGTTAGCCACCAATGTGCCAATCTCAGTCTCCCCGCAGATGATGCGCTTCAACGCGCTCTCATCAAAAAAGTTAAAGACAACAATCGGCATGTCGTTATCCATACACAGCGAAAAGGCTGCCGAATCCATAACCTTCAAACGCCGGAGCAGAACATCCTCAAATGTAACCCTGTCCAGCCGCACTGCATTGGAATCCAGCTTGGGGTCGGCTGTGTAAATCCCATCCACCTTAGTTGCTTTCAGCAACACATCCGCCCCGATCTCATTGGCGCGCAACGCGGCAGCGGAGTCGGTGCTGAAATAGGGATTGCCGGTTCCACCGGCAAAAATCACCACGCGCCCTTTTTCAAGGTGACGCACCGCCTTGCGCTTGATAAACGGCTCGGCCACCTCGCGCATCTCAATCGCGGTCTGCACCCGTGTGTCCAGCCCGAGCTGCTCCAGCGCATTCTGCATGGCTAGGCCGTTGATAATCGTGGCCAGCATGCCCATGTAATCACCGGTAGTGCGGTCAACCCCTTTGGATTCGCCGTTCAGACCGCGAAAGATATTTCCGCCGCCCAACACAATTCCAACCTCAACGCCCAATCCCACAATTTCTGAGACCCGACGGGCCATGCACGCGAGAACGCCAGGATCAATGCACTCACCTGACACACTGTTGCCGAGCACTTCACCACTCAGTTTCAGCAATATTCGTTTGTATTTTACCAATCCACTCAGAGGAAATATCGCTCCTTCCACTACACAACTTGAAACTGTGATATAGATTACCTTAAAACAGGGGCAAAGGTAAACCCTTTTTTTAGGCTAAATTGTAATATGAAATGCAACAACACATTGGACAAAAAAAATGTCCCATGCAACAATACCCCTCAACAAAAATCCTTCAAAAAATTGGAGAAAGGAAAAGCCACATGGAACAGCTGAATATTAGCACAAGCCAAAAAGTTGTTTCTCGAACGTTTCTAGGCGTTTAGTGTAGTAGTCGCTCTATGAGCGACACATAGGTGAAGCCGAACGTCAGCGACAAAGCTGGCCTATTGCCCGGGGTCGGGGTCGCTATCGGAATCGGTATC
>Ga0265294_10002458_pt1 | contig 24279 bp, 19 predicted proteins | sample MunlanPumphouse3_FD_192504 | JGI IMG/M metagenome (GOLD analysis project Ga0265294, IMG submission 192504) | Groundwater microbial communities from a municipal landfill in Southern Ontario, Canada - Pumphouse #3 | ecosystem: Environmental > Aquatic > Deep subsurface > Groundwater | place... | reverse complement strand
CCTGTGCAGTATAGCTGTCCCTCCCGCTTCTTCCCATTCACTGGTATTATTTGAGTTATCATCTATGAGGATTCTGGAATTTCCTGATTGAAGAGCTTTTTCCGGGCGGAAACAGAGAATTGCATTATTTGCGTATGGAGTCCCGAGTTCTTTTTTCAACCACTCCATTTTTCCTTTTCTGGCGTTGATCATTGCAATTTTTCTGTCCGGACTCGGGAGCGCGGAAAGAATTGTGGGGTGCAAGCCTGAACTTTTAAGGAATCCGTGAAGCTCTCTCCCGCCAGCCATCCAGGACATATCCGACCAGAAAACGGTCCCAGCAGCAGTAATATGTTTCCAGAAACGCTCTCTGTCTGCAGCATACCAGAGCATCATACGTTCGTTTAATTTCTCGCATGCGCCCGTAAAATCAGTAAGCACTCCATCCATGTCCAGGAATACTTTCAAATCCGAGCCCTGCCCTGAGCAGGTTAAGTCTGGATAATCTGCTAGAATGGATTTCTGGATACTCAGGGGGTTGCCCCGAATCTGAGTGTTCCGGGCAGGGCAGTCCTGAGAGGGATCACCCTGAACTGGACTCCTCCAGGCCTGGTTTCTCTGGTCAAAGTCATATGAAACCGGGTTGGTCCTGATAGAATTTTTATCTGTAAACCTGCGCTGATCGACGTAAATGGACATGGCAACCTTTCCTTAGTCTGTGTGGCGGAAAATAATTTCCTTTTATTATATGAAAGATAATTAAAATATTTACTCTCTCTAAATAATATAATTAACTTATCTGATCAATTAACTGTTTAAGTGTAAAAATCATCATAATTGCCTCAAAATAAGGCTGCGCGGAATACAGGGCTGGAAATCAGACATAAAAGCTTAATATAAAAAGAAAACTCCTTCTCAAAATTCAGTCTTCCCGGACTATGACAAGAGTTTTTGCAATTTTATCGTGGATTCCCTGCCTGTTTTTATTGATAAACACTGGCAAAAAACCTGCAAAGAAAGGCAGAGATGCCAGAACCTTCACCATAAATCTTTTTGTCGCACAGGCAAAAGAGATTCTTCTCCCGTCAAGATCGGTTATGATGATATTCATTGCCTGTTTTCCAACCGTCCCCTGATAGACTGAACTCTCCTGATAGGCAAAATAACTCAAGGAAAACAGAATTATCAGGACGTAGTAAAATATTTCTTCCCTTATTCCTGTTACAAACTGAATAAATGCCATCAGAAGAATGATTATAAATATGTCAATTATCGAAGCTACCAGCCTTCTGAAAAAACCTGCGTATGACTGCATATTTTTCCCTGTTCTTCTTCTAATATATTTTATCTACTAAGCAGGTTTCTGTTAAAAAATCTATCTGTTGTGGTAAAAATGATTTCATTATGATAATTGATCCCCTGGAGCTATTTATTGTAATTATAACAGGAATCCTGGGTTCTTCTACTATAGCATATTATTTTTCCAGATTTCCTGGCTTGACACTTATTTTTATCTGAGTGAAAAGAGCAGTGCTCAAAAAGGTTAATCACCATTGGGCATTTATATAAACACCCAAAACAATTTTATACATACATGGCTAACATTAACTACTGTTTTTGCATTTTCCAGCGTATTTCAAACAGGCTCTGTAAAACCATCATGGCGAAAACTAATTTTAAAAATAAATATTATTACGGTACAGGCTTATAATGTAAAAACTAAAATAGTATGCTTGTAAAGAGTAAGGCAACTTAACTAATTAAAAGAGTTTCTTTCGAAAGCTCAGACAGGAATATAATAAAAACGAAGCGGTATAATTCATAATAAAGATCAGCTCCCCGGGCAGGATGCTTTCATAAAATGATTGAGGAAACATGCAGACTCTGGTTATATGCATAGACAGGGATAATGATCTCGGCGAAAAAGCAAAAATGGTAACTCCTATTGTAGGGAGGGAGGCAAATATCCAGGCAGCTGTTGCACTCGGAATTGCCGATCCCGAGGATTCGGATACAAATACTATTTTCGGAGGGATCCGTATCCTTGATGAGCTTCGGGCAAAAGGAGTTGATGCTGAGATCGTCTCTTTTGCAGGGGACAAGAATGTTGGAGTAATCTCTGACCAGAAAATTGCCGAACAGCTCGAGCTCTATCTCCAGATGAACGAGGTGCAGAGAGCGGTCTTTGTTTCTGACGGGGCTGAGGACGAGACTCTTGTACCTATAGTTCAGTCCAGAATGAAAATCGATTCCGTGAAGCGGATTGTCGTTATGCAGAGTGCAAACCTGGAAAGCACTTATTATATCCTCAAACACGCTTTCAGTGACCCAAAAATCTCCCAGACTTTCTTTGTGCCCCTTGGGCTTGCTTTTCTTATATACGCCATCTTCCTGCTTGCCCGCTATCCCGAAGGGGCAATTGTGGGAATTCTCGCGGCTGTAGGGCTGTACATGCTTTACAGGGGCTTCGGGCTTGATGATATTGTTGCCCTTGAAAAAGAAAAGCTCTGGGATGCTTTCCTTGAGCAGAGGATGGTTTTCATCAGCTACACTGCTGCCCTGCTTGTCAGTCTTGTAGCAACAGTATATGGAGCTATGGAAGTCTGGAAGTTATATTCTGCAGAAGGGGTCTGGTACCACGGTACCCTTACTCTTATCTCAGTTTTCGTCAATGTCTCCATCTGGTGGTATGCAGTAGCTCTGCTGCTCGCTAACATGGGAAAGATCTTCGATCTTAAAACAGATGGCAGGCCCATTTATAGAAATATTTCAATTTCTCTCTTCGTGATTGCAACAGGTCTGCTCTTCTGGGGAGCCAGCACATATATCCTGGCAGCGGCTTCCATATCTGATGGAGTGTTAGGCGATCCTACCCTTGCACTGCAGTACTTCGTTTATTCGATCGCTGTTTCCATTCTCATTGCCCTTGCAGGGATAAAATATTCCCTTTCAAACCAGACCCCGGAAAACGAGAAGAGTGTGAGAGGAAGAAAAAGTAAAAAGATCGCATGAACCTGTGTCCCATCAGCCGGAAATTATGAATTTTCATTAAAAACGCAGGAACGGAGACCCAAAAATGGATAAGATAGATGAGATTGCAGAAATTGCAGTTCTCGGAGGTGTGGGTTTTAACTCACACAGGGACTGCGAAAATTATCCTGTAAAGACTCCCTATGGGAGTGTTACTGCATATATTACCCGCATAAATGGAAAAGATATTGCAATAATTCCCAGACACGCTAAAGAAGTTCATATTCCTCCTCACAGGGTCAACTACAGGGCAAATATATGGGCTGTGCGTTCCCTCGGAGTAAAACGTGTAATTTCCACAAATTCGGTCGGGTCAATGCGCGGGCACCCTGCAGGCAGTTTTGTCGTGCTTGACGATTTCATAGATTTTACCCGCAGCAGGCCTTCTACTTTTTATGATGATAATACCGTGCATGTTGATGTCGCTGAACCTTACTGCCCTGAAATTAAGGAAGCCCTCAAATATTCCCTGAATAAACACGGTTTTTCTTACACCGAAGGGATCTACGCCTGCACGGAAGGCCCTCGTTTTGAAACCAGGGCTGAAATACGCATGATGAGCCAGTTCGCAGACGTTGTTGGTATGACCGGTATACCCGAGGTGGTCCTTGCAAAAGAACTCGGCCTTTGCTACGCTTCCCTTGCCATTGTTACAAACCAGGCATGTGGGATGACAACACAAAAATTAACAGCAGACGAAGTGACAGAAGTTGTCGGAAAAGCTCAGGACTCGATCTCCGAAATCATCTCTGAAACAATCAGAAATATTCCTGAGACAAGGAAATGCATGTGCAGATTTGCAAAGGAAGGAGCCTGCCTTTAATATTTTTGAGAATAAGTTGATATATGCACCGGCATGAAACTAACCAGAATCTGATTGAAAGTATCAGCCTGAAATCTCAACCTTATTCTTAACTTCCTTCTTTCTCCGGCCTGGCTACTTTCCGGCTGAATTCATTAAACCGGAGTTTCTGTTCGAAATCATTTTCCTGTTCATCTTAACCGATTCTCCGGTTCTGCCCAATCTGCTGCGCTCAAAAAATTAAGATTTTTAATGTTTCGAACTAAACACAACGATTATTATATAATAATTAAGTAATAAATTATAAATATAATAGATGTAATATATGGAGATGCGATGGAGTTGCCTGAAAGGTGTTAGCAAATGCATAATTAACACACAGCAGGAGAAAACACACAGCATAAAAATACATAGCATAATTAATGCACAGCAGGAGAAAACACACAGCATAAAAATACATAGCATAATTAATGCACAGCAGGAGAAAATACACAGCAGGAAAATCATGTTGTATGCTCTGAAAAATGTGTTTTCCGCAAACTATTAAGAGCTGCTGCATCTTTTTCTCTAAGCCTGCAGCATCCATGTAACTATATAGTATATCTCAATTTTTACACGTGCTTTTAAGGTTCCGGATGTCAAAATTAAGACGTCAGGTCGGCAGAGAAATGTTATCTTTGAATTCCGAAAGGAAGCTTACTTATACCATTCACATATCAGGATAAACAATGACACTATGGGTCCTCGGTTACGCCGAAAAATCAAAAGTTATAGTAATGACAATAAAAGACCGGTTGAAGCAGCCTCTTTCCGTGGCCGAGCTCCATATAAAGGAAAGTTACAAAGGTCCACGTCCTCATAAAATAAGGGTTCTTACCGGCAAAAAGAATGAGGAATTTATTCCTCCCCAGCAGTTCATAGAGCTTTTAAGAAGTGCAAACAGGATCATGCTGGCAGAAGGAGGGGACCCTTCAAATGAAGAAGCATTCCTTGAAATGCTTAAAGGATTTCAGCTCAGTGCAGATAGGGTAAAGATTTGCAAACACTGCTGGATCAATAAGCGTTTCAATTTCGTAAACAGCAAGTCAATCAGGTACCATGATGAACTTATCTGTGAAGACTGCGCAAAAGAAGAACTCCTGCGTGCAGTTCGTTCAGCAGGCGCACAGTACGGAGAAAAATCTGTAGATTTTCTTGAACAGGTTCTCCATAAGACCCGGGACCTTGACCGGACAATCCGTATGCTGAGCCCTGAGAGGCTGGACCCTGAGTTCACAAGGTATGATACTATCAGGACAACACCTTCAGAAGCCAGAGTCAGGATAAGGGACCTGCCCCTTGCAAAAAAATTCAAAGAAATGCTTCTTGAAAAATCCGAAACCCTGCTTCCTGTGCAGGGACTGTCCATAGAAGCCGGGCTTCTGGAAAGGAAAAACCAGTTTGTGGTTTCTGCAACCGCAACCGGGAAAACTCTTATAGGGGAAATGGCAGGAGTCCAGAACCTTTTGAATAAAAAAGGGAAAATGCTCTACCTTGTCCCTCTTGTAGCCCTGGCAAACCAGAAGTATGACCAGTTCACAGAGCGTTATTCAAAGCTCGGGCTTACAACTTCCATCAAAATTGGCGCAATTCTCATAAAGACTTCCCAGCGCGTGAAAATGCGTACAAGCCCGAATGCCGATATCATTGTGGGGACCTATGAAGGCGTGGACCACATGCTCCGTTCGGGAAATGCTGATTTTCTCGGTAAAATTGGGACTGTTGTTATAGACGAGGTACACACCCTTGAAGACCAGGAAAGAGGGCACAGGCTTGACGGGCTTATAGGTAGGCTTCGTTATGTGGCTCCTGAAGCCCAGTTTATCTATCTCTCGGCAACCGTTGCAAATCCTGCAGGATATGCAAAGAAGCTCGGAGCACAGCTTATTCGCTATGAGCACAGGCCTGTTCCTATAGACCGTCATCTCCTTTTCTGCCAGGACAGTGAAAAGGCAAAACTGATCTCCCAGCTTGCAAAAGAAGAGTATTCAATGTTCTCTTCGAAAAATCACAGGGGACAGACAATAGTTTTTACGAATTCCAGGAGAAACTGCCATAAACTGGCAGGAGCACTTTCTATCCGGGCTTCTCCCTATCACGCAGGGCTTTCTCAGTATGAAAGGAAAAAGGTAGAAACCCTTTTTGCAAAAGGAGAACTTCCTGTAATCGTGACCACTGCCGCCCTTGCAGCTGGAGTGGATTTCCCTGCTTCTCAGGTTATTTTCGAATCCCTTGCAATGGGCATAGACTGGATTTCGGTCCAGGACTTCCTGCAGATGAGCGGAAGAGCAGGCAGACCTGATTATCACGATCGGGGAGTTGTAGTCCTCATGCCGGTTCCGGGGAAATCATATTCAAGCGCACAGTCCGATACTGAAGAAGAGGTTGCAATCAAGTTATTGCAGGGAGAGATGCTTTCTGCAGGGGTTGAATACGGGGAAGCCGAACAGCTTGAAGAGGTGCTTGCTTCAGTTGCAGTTACTTCTTCGGTCCAGGATTTAAGGGGTATCCATTCTCTTATGTTTGGAAGCTTTGACCTCGACAGGCTGGTTTCTCGCCTTCAGAGCTACAGGTTCATTGAGAAAAAGGGAGCCAAAATCTCACTGACCAGGTTCGGAAAAATTATTTCAGCTCATTTCCTTCCGGTTTCCAAAGCTTTCCTTATCCGGGATGCCGTACTTGAGGACAACAACCCGATAAAAATTGCAACCAACCTGGAATTTTTCGATGCTGCATACTTCAAGTACTCAAACCAGATCGGAAGTTCCCTGCATGTTAATATGCCATCCAGGGTCTTTCAGGGGGCAGCTCTTGATATTGTCTTTGATGGTGAATCCCTGTCCCAGCTCGACATAAAAATAAGGGAACTTATGCTGAACTTTGCCTCTGACTTTTTAACATGCGGATGCAGGGATTCCCCTTATTGCGGATGCGCAGAGCAGAAATTTTCAGAGAAGATTATCCGGCTGCGTATGGAAGGCAATGATCCCTCCCAGATCATCAGGACCCTTGAAGATAAGTACGGAATATCGGCATATCAGGGAGATGTTTTCGGATACCTGGACAATGCAGTGCGTAACCTTGACGCCATTGAGCTGATTGCAAGGGTTCATTCGAAAAGGGAAGTTGCAGAAAATGCAAAGAAACTTAAAAAGAAAGTTCAGGGCTGAAATATTTGCAACAGCATTTGCAGACCAGTGATTTATAAGTGATGAAGATAAATATTCCTGTTTATACCGGGAAAAATAGCTTACAAGGATAAAATGCCGGCATCGTGGCAAATACCGGAGCCCGGACGCGGGGTTCTGATACGAATAAACTACAGAGAAGCACAGAGGAGATTTTTATGGCCGAAGATGTTGAATCCAGAGAAAATATTGAAAGCGCAGCTTCTAAAAAAGGAAAAAAGAGTATTACAATTGAGTTTATAAAGCCTGATGATTTCAAGCAAATATATGCGATAGGAGCTGCTGGCGGGCACAGCCCTTACGATTTCAGGATCGGTTTTTACAATGATACGCCCAAGATGTTCGGGGACTCTTCAGAGTCCAGAGTTATTGAAAGGCGCGTTGAGGCAGAAGTTATACTCTCTCCAGTTGCAGCCCTTGAACTGAACCGCTGGCTGACGCAGCACATCAACGAATACGAATCCGTTTTCGGGCCTATCGCAAGAGCAATTCCAAGAACTCCCAGAAAAGAGCCAGCAAAATCTGTTGACGAAAGCACCAATATTCAGGGTTATATATAAGCAAAATTATTTTAATAAATGCCGTGGTTAATGATGTGAGAGTCCCTGCCGAAAAGCTGGGTTTTAAGTGTCAGGAATTAATTCTATCCTATGTACTATCTAAAAATAGGAATGCAGTGCTTTTCCTATTTTTAACTTACCTCCTTTTCGGTACAGGTTCATCTCAGTTTTAATCAGTCATATTTGATCTAATGTTTGAGAGGCTCAAATGTTCTCTTTACACACTCCCGGCATCGATGGTTATATATCTCTGAAAAGGATATGTAAATTCAGTTTTCTTAAGAGCCGGTGGAGTGATAGTTCGGAATGTTTTTTCAGTTGCTGGCAGGAAGCAGCTGATAAAGGCAGCAGGCTTATTGTAAATCTGTATAGTGCCCTGACACAATTTGCCCTGCCCGGCTTTGGAAAAAGAGAAGCATTACCCGGGAGTACGGGGAACCGAAAATTCAGAACAAATCAGCGAGGGTTTAAATTTGTTCCCAAATAAAAAAGTTCAGAAAATTGTTGGATCAAGGATCCAGGTAGAAATGAAAGGCGACCTTAATTTGCTTGAAGGCACTCTGAAGAGCGTGGACGACTACATGAATCTTCATCTTGTTGATACGATGGAGATAGTTAAAGGGGAAAAAGTCCGCTCCCTTGGTTCTGTAGTGCTTCGGGGCAATAATATCATACTGATCACTCCTGTCGAAGACTGAAACGTCTGAAGAAGGAACCTCATTAGTGTGTGGAAGCAGGCATGGATCTTGAAGAAGAAGCATATAACATAATACGAAGACATAAAGACGGCGTTTTCCAGAACGTTATCTGGAAAGAGCTGGATATCGACAGCAGGAAATGCTCCAGAATCATAAAAAAGCTTCTGGACAAAGACCTTATTATCCGTGAAGTGGGAGTCTCAAACGGAGCAAGGACATACCTCCTTAAAGCAAAAGAGGAGGTTAAGGAAAAATACGATCTTCTGCTCTCCGGGGATATGTTTTCAGCCTGCACAGGCTGTACCGGGGACTGCGAGCCCGAGTACTGCGGAAGACTCAGTGAATGGATCGGAAACCTTATGGTGGAAGAAGCTGAGGAAGCCGGAGAAGTCGAAGAAGCCGAAGATATGGATGTAGAAGCTGAAGATGAGGACAAATTTAAAGAAGAGATCTAAACAAAATCTGGCATAAGCAAAACTGATAATGTGTGAACTTATAATTTCTAAGAGGCCTGAAAGGTCTGAAAAAATCTGGGCAGATCTGGACAGATCCTGGATAACACATCCTCAGAACTCTCTTCACTCGATAACTATTTATACGAGAAACCCTTATTGAAGAACCCCCTTCAATAAGGGGAATAAAGTCCGCTTAAAAAACACTCAAATGCTCCGGTAGTGTAGTCCGGCCAATCATTCCGGCCTTTCGAGCCGAAGACTCGGGTTCGAATCCCGGCCGGAGCACCATAATTATTCAGTTCCTTTTTAACTGTTAGTTAAATGTTTTGAAAACTCTTTATTTTACTTTGATTCAATTTTCTTTATTTTACTTTGATTCAATTCTCCTTATTTTACTTTGATTCAATTCTCCTTATTTTACCTTGATTCAATTCTCCTTATTTTACCTTGATTCAATTTTATTTTCGTTTTCATTATCTGTTTTCTATTTTAGTTCTGATTTATTTTCATTATCTGGTTTTGATTTTAGTTCTAATCTTATTTTCAATATCTGGTTTTAATTTTAGCTCTGATTTTGTTTACTTTGATTCTGTTTAATCTCAATTTTGTTTAACCCCGATTTTGATTTAATTTTGTTACATCCCGATGTTACCGCGCATTTCCAGATTTCTGAGCCATAAACAGGCAGCTCTGGCTAAATATTTTTATTCTTTTATGTTTAACCTGGTAAAAAACTTGAGCCATTGCCCTGAAAATTGTATCTGAAATCTTGTTTTAGCTGGCAGACTGCACCAGAAGATTACGGAGAAGGGACAGATTTATATATTGCCAGGTATATTGTTGGTCTCGCTGTGAGATGCGATGTGCTCCGGTAGTGTAGTCCGGCCAATCATTCCGGCCTTTCGAGCCGAAGACTCGGGTTCGAATCCCGGCCGGAGCACCAAATTATTTTCTCTTTTCCAATACGTTTTTTTGCAATGTGAAAAGCAGATTTTTTGGATATTTTTACTGTAGGATTCTTTATAATTTTACTTCAGCCTCTTCAGTCCTGAACTTTTACACAAGTATAACCGCACATCACTGTTTTTACACAAATATAATCGCCCACCAATCTTTTCCTTTTATTCTTTGCATGTATGAAGTGCCAACTGGTCAAACCTTCATCATTCAGGTTCTTCCAACGATGCGCCGGTGGAATTCTTTTATTTCCTGGATTTTTTCCAGGTTCTGTTCCTCATCAAGAATTCCTGCTGTACTCAGAAGTTCCAGTTCCTTTTTTCCTTCAGCTCCGGCACTTTCCATCGAATATTCCAGCGCAAGTACCCGAAGAGTTTCAAGAGCCCACACAGCCTGGACAAGCGCATTTTTTGAGCCTTTCTGAGAAAATGCCCTCCCCGTTTTTCCGATTGCCTGAATCACGTCTTTTACCCTGAGTTCATCCTTTTTCCTTGCGGCAGCAGTGCCAAGTGTCTCAAAGAGGATTGCAGCCCCTACAGCATTGTTCTCCATTGCTTTTTCGGCTGATAAAACTCCTATCTCTCCTAGAAGATTTAGAGAAATGTTCCATGTGACGGAGAGTTTTTCTTCCATTGCTTTCATGGACAGCTGCATAAGATAGACCTCTGAAAGTCCTGTAAGGACCTCCATTTTTTTCTTTGAAGAAGCTTTCCCGACATTTGCCAGAGATTCTGCTGCGCTTTTTGCGGCTGCATCCATGCCCTTTCCTCCAAACTCGAGTGCAAGGCTTCCGAGAACAGACAGCGCTTTTAATGCAAGAGACTCCCTTTCCTCATACACAGCCTCAACAGCAACTTCTCCAAGAGAGCTAACTGAGGATATTGACGCTTCTTCCATTCTTTTTTGTGCAGCCTCCCTGCCTATGTCTCCCATTGCAATTATGAGAGCTTTTGCGTCAAGTTCGTGTTCCGCAGTAATGTCCAGATGTACCAGATATACTGCAAAGTCCCTCAGGCTGCTAAAAGCTTTTATTACCCCTTCTGTATCCCCGTCATAGGCACTTCTTAACCCCTCTTCAATCATCCTGACTTCAGCCAGTTCACGTTCATCTGCAAAAGACATGCAACACCCCGGAGAATAGTCAGTGTTAGTTATGTCCTGTCTCATGATTAGTCTTTCCTATCCTGTTTGTTCTCCTTAAAATCCTTTAAGGTTACAGGATCAGGGCTACTGGAGCAGGAATCTCTTCTGGACGGTATCAAAACCCGCAAATTTCGGGAGTCAGAAACGTGGGGAAAAAGTGCAAAAATAGGCAATAAAGCGTAAAGTACATATACTAATGTACATTATTATCCCCTATTGTACTATGCTGTGGTATCAACTTGTCCGGCCTAAAAGTTCGCTGAATTTAGCTGATTGAACCCCTTAAAGGATTTACGATATTCAACTGATCTTTCAACTAATATGTGGTGTTTATGGATTCAGGAAAGTTCTCCTGATAATAAAATAGGTAGATGGTTTTTATGAAATCTCAGGATATTGCTGTTGTTGGAATTTTACTCGCAGTCGGTGCGATAGTTCGATATTTATCCCTTGTAATCCCTGGACCAATTGTCTCAAATCTCGTAATAGCATTTTACTGTCTTGCCATTATACTTGTCATACCTGCGTTCACTGAAGTAATAGGTATAGGAATTGTAGCAGGAATAGTCTGTGCCCTCCTGAGCCATTCTATCTTTCCGCCTGCAAACCTTATCAGTGAACCGATTGGTGCAGTAACCTGCCTGGCAATATACAAAACACTTATGGGAAGGCTCTCAGTCGCCCCTGCAATTTCAACCCTTCTCGGGACCCTTGCCAGCGGGATAAGTTTCGTAGCTATTGCAATGTTCATGGTCGCTCCTGCAATTCTGACCAAATACGACACTATGGGGGCTTTTGTAATAGCTATTGTTCCTATTGTAGGCTTGACCGCAATTGCGAACGCAATTATTGTCCAGATTCTCTATGTTCCTGCTTCAAAGGTACTTTCCAGGGGGAAAGCATAAAACATGATCGAGCTCAGGAACTTGTCTTATACATACGGGACAGCGGAAGAACCCTCCCTGAAAAATATAAATCTGAAAGTTAAAAAAGGAGAACTGCTCCTTGTTACAGGGCACAGTGCAGCCGGAAAAACCACCCTTGCCCTTGCAATGGCAGGAATCCTCCACCACGAGATCGGAGGCAAAATTGAAGGAAACCTCAGCTTCAAAAACAGGGACATAAAAGAGTTTGACGGAATAAAAGAGTTAAGCCGGCATACAGGGATGGTTTTTGATGATGCGGAGTCCCAGCTGATCTTTACAACCGTTGAAGAAGAGATCCTTTCAGGGCTCGAAAACCGGGGATACTCTGGAAAAGAGATTCAGCGCAGGTTAAATGAGGTAATGGAGCTCTGTGAAATCGGTCACCTGAAAGAGAGGGCTCCTCATACGCTGTCCGGCGGGCAGAAGCAGAAAGTAGCCCTTGCTGCAACTCTTGCCCTGGATACCGAAGTCCTGATCCTTGATGAAGCTACTGCCGAACTGGACACAGAAGCAGTAAGAAAAGTGTTTTCTGTCCTTAAAAGGCTCAAAGAAGCAGAAAAGACAATTATAATCGTGGACCACAATATAGAGGATTTCCTTGAAATTGGGGACAGGGTTGTGCTCCTTGAAAAAGGGGAAATAAAAGCCATAAAAAGTCCTGCGGATTTTGCAGCCGTTTCTGAAGATACTGATCTAACTTCCAAAAGCAGCAAGAAGGAGTATTCCTGCTCTCAAAAAGAGAGGCAGCCTGTTATTTCTATAAAAAACCTGACACAACGCTATGGAGAATTCAATGCTCTTGATAACCTTGACCTTGAGATCAGGTCAGGAGAACTCGTTGCAATCCTCGGGGAAAACGGTTCAGGAAAGACCACTCTTGTCAAACACCTTAATGGCCTCCTGCGCCCTTACTCCGGAAACGTGTCAGTAAAAGGGCTCAACACTTCCCTTACTCCTGTTAATGAGCTTGTAAAACACACGGGCCTGGTCTTCCAGAACCCTGACAATATGCTTTTTGAAGATACGGTTGAAGCTGAAGTGGCTTTCGGGCTAAACAATATCGGAATAACCGGCTCTGAGGCAGGCGATGCTATTGCCCGTTCCCTTGAACTCGTGAACCTGAAAGGCAAAGAGAAAGTGTTTCCACGCCACCTGAGCCGTGGAGAGAGGCAAAGGCTTGCTGTTGCCTGTGTAATTGCAATGAGACCTGAACTGATTATCCTTGATGAGCCCACAACAGGACTGGATGCGGAAGAGTCGGACAGGATGATGCAGCTTATGAAAAGGCTCCAGCTTGAAGGCCACACAATATTGATGGTAACTCACAACATGCAGATAGTAAAAGACCATGCTGAAAGAGTCATTCGCATGGCTTCCGGAAAGATAGTGGAAGATTCGGCGAATGGAGCCTGTAATTCTTTTAAAAGAAACATCAAATGCGTTGAAGAAAAGTGCGCCGAAGGGGGAGCAATAGTATGAAAGAAATTATGCAATATATTAACAGTGACAGCTTTTTGCACAGAATGAATCCGCTTTCAAAAATTGCTGCCGTTACAGGGATAATAGTCCTCAGCGTCTTTACCACAGACTCTTATGTTCTTGGACTTCTGGTTCTTGGGATTTTTCTTGCTTCCCTGAAAGCCGGGCTCCACCAGGAACTTTTGAGGCAGCTCAAACTTCTTGTGTTTTTAAGCCTGACTCTTATACTGCTCACAATTTTTACTCTTAAAAGTGGGGATTCCATCGGATACCTGATTCCAACCGGTACTCTTTCTGCCGCAGGGATGGTTCCTGTTACAACAGGAGCTCTGGACTTCGGGACTGTGCTGTCCCTGCGCTTCTTTGCAATGCTCTTTGCTTTCCAGCTCCTTGTGGTTACGACAAAACCAAGCGACCTCATGAAAGCCCTCATGGAGATCCACGTCCCCGTGGACTATGTGCTCATGTTCGTTATAGCTCTCCGTTTTATTCCAAGCCTCCAGGTCGAAGGCCAGCGCATTCACGAAGCCCAGCTTGCCAGAGGCTACAATCCTGGAAAAGGAGTACGTGGAAAGATCAGGAGCCTAAAGCCAGTTCTTATTCCTCTTGTGGCAAACTCCCTTGGAAGGACTCAGGTTCTTGGACTGACAATGGATATGAGAGGATATAGAAGCCGGCAGAGTACTGAAAAACACAAAAGGCTTTCCTGGAACAGGACAGACGTGGCAGCAGTCGGATTTGTGACTCTTATGGGAATAGGAGTTCTTGTAACAGGAATCATGTAATTTCGTGAAACGGAGGACTTTCGGTTAACAGGTCAATATTAATCAAACCTGACCCGGTCAATATCAATCAAACCTGAATTTTTACAAACAGCATGAAAAAAGAAAGGAAAAAAGAAAGAACAGGCACCGTAATAAAGAAAAAAGAACCGAATGAAAGTCTTTCAGTTCTGTTTTCTTAAAATAAGAGATCCCAGAAAACCTGTTACCGAAAGCAGTGCTATCACCACAAGTACTTTAATAATTCCTCTGCCTGTTATTCTGTCAGCAGCATGTCCTGCTGTTGAGGGGGCTTCCGGTTCCGAACCGCTTTCATTCACAGACATTGCTGAAATCACAGGGAAATCAGCGTTTTGTTTTCCCGACAGTTTTCCGAATAACTCTTCCATTACTTCAGCCGAACTCCTGACAGGCGGGACTATAGAGGACTTCAGGGCATTTTCTATAGTTTCATTCTCCCCGGAAGGGGCAGTTATGACGAAATGCGAGAATCCTTCAGTTTGAGCTTCGAAATAGCTGTATCTGTCATCTTCCCCCGACTGGCGGATAGAAAGTTCTTCCCATTCCCCACTGCTTAACCTCCAGAGCCTGACCGAAGCCGGATCTACATCATTCAAAGTAATCCAGCTCTTTTCAACCCTGAAACCCACAACAGCGTTTTCAATATTTTCAGGATCTGCAGTACCTTTATTTCCTACCCAGATATTCACATTTTCATAGATCTTTCCTGCAGGAAGGTCAGGCACACGTGTGGATTTGTTCTTCAACATCTCAACAATGGTTGTGGTTTTTCCTGCGGTACGCCTGGAATTAAAAGCTACATGAGTTACACAGGTTGCATTTCTCGGGAAGGCGAATTTCGCATATTTACCGCTGGTAATATATTGCTGTGAAAGTTCCTTTATTCTGACATTGCTTGCAGGCTCAGGAGAACCTCCACCTCCGCCCCCGCCACCACTGGAAGATGATTTACCTCCGCTTTTGCCTGAGGAAGTTGACGGAGTCAAACTCTTTACGCTGAATGACACTGATTTTTCGTTATTCTCTTCCACTGATTCCGAAACCTGATTTTCCTCATCCACAACTGCTTTTACATCTATATTCCCGGGGGCAGTCGGGATCCAGCTAAATATAATTGAAGTGCTGGAGCGGGCTTCAAGTTCCGGAAGAGAATAAGAGTATGCCTCGTTTCCATTGATGTAGCATTTCACCTTACATGCTTCAGAAGGCCCGGAACCCCGGTTTGCAGATGTAATACTGAAGGTTATGTTATCATTCACATAGGGGTCTGCAGGAGACCATGATATATTTTCTATTACCAGGTCTGAAGGTATAGGCTTTCTGGAGATAGTCCCGCTGATGATCTGTTCGGCATCACCGAGACTCTCATGGTCTGCAGAAGCCCAGAGGATGCAGAGAGTAAGTGGTAATCCTGTAGTATTGACAGGTATCCACTGGTTTGAGAATATTCCGTCACTGGCTGTGATGTCCTCATGTGTCCCGTCATCAAATAACTGAAGTTCGGGATCTCCGTTGCTGAAATTAGCTTTAATAAATTTGAATCCAGAACTCTGAACCGGGCTTCCGGAATTATTCGTGATACGGACAGTTATCAGTTCTGGAGTTCCCTGGCTTGCAGCAAAATTCAGATCCGGGGAGAGTATCTCCATGTGGAGATATTCCGGATTCACTTCTGTATCATTATCAGAGTCATCTGAAGATGAATCATCCTGAGAATCTTCATCACCGCTTTCGGAATAATCTATTTCCTGAATATAAGAATTAGAATCGGAAGAGAAGGCAATCTTCTGACCGTTCGGGTTCCATGAAAAATCATGAATGCCCTCAAAGCCTTCTGTTAGTTCCTCTTCTTTATCCCCGTTAGAACTCATGATCCAAATGCTGCTATGCCCTGTCCTGTCGGATATGAATATTATTTTACTTCCATCCGGTGAAAAACAGGGAGAGTAATCTTTTGAGTTATCATCAGTGAGCTGTATTTTCTCGCTTCCGTCAGTATTTACGGAGTATATATCAGAGTTCCCATTCTCGTTTGAAGAATAAAGTATTCTCGAGCCGTCAGGAGACCATACTTCTGACTGCCATGACTGGATTTGCTGCCTTATTTCTCCTCTGACAAGGAATACAGGTTCAGAACTCTCCAGGTCAGCCAGATATATCCCGGTTTGCCCATCTTCAGAGTACGCGGCATTGAATGCCATTCCGGACGAATCCGGAGCCCATGCTAAAGCTGAGATTTCAGCAAAACTTGCAACTATCTGTTCATTTGACCCATCAGGGTTTAAAGTTACCAGTCTGTCAAATCCGTTATGATCACTGGAAATGTAAGCAATTCTGGAGCCGTCAGGAGACCAGGCACAGCCGGAGATTCCCGAAAAGTTTCTTCCATAGCTCTTTTTTACCAGTTCAAAATTGTCTGAACCGTCGGAATTCATGATATAGAGATAAAAATCGTCAGCTGCCTCATAGCTGTATAAAATTTTCATGCCGTCAGGTGACCATACATGGTTTCCTTCATCGTAATAAAAGTCAGTTAGCCGGATTTCTGATGAATCATTAAGGTCAATTTTGTAAATATCCAGTCCGTAATCAGTATCGTCCTGTATTACGGGATTGTTACGGATGAAAAGAATTTCGCCTCCGTTCGGAGACCAGACAGGAATTGATGCGTTCTCTGCCAGTCCAATAAGTCCAGTCCCGTCATCCGGTCCGGAAGATACCGGATAAGGAGACACAAATAACAGGGAAAGCACCATAAAAGAACTTAATAGTTTTAGAAATATTCTCATAACCTACCCCCGAGAATAAAACTATAGTGAAACAACTATGGTGAATTAAGAAGATTTACTACAGTTATCTGAAATAATGTCTAAGAAAATTATATATCTAACAGAAATATTCTTCCTAATAAATAATATGAAACTAATGTCAGCTAACTGTTAGATTGTGAATAAGTCACTCCAAATTCGAGAATAGTCTTTTTTTAATGTCTCACCTAATTAGGGTATTGAAACCTGTGTTTCAGATTAACAGGTATTAAAAAATCATTTAAAAAAGATCTGAAAAATAAAAGTTTAAAAAATAATCTAAAAACAATAATATTTGAACTATAATTTCTTTAAATGAAAAGTCTCAGAATTCTTATTTTGTTAGACCTTTGCTTTCTGTTTATGTTCTTTCTTTTCTGCAGCTTTTCCGGTTTCACAGAAGTAAAGGTTTTGCAGCCTGTATTTTTTGTAAATAGGACATGAAGGGCAGTTGCAGCTTTTTTTCGAAACTGTTTCCTGAGAACATCCCCGTGCACAGAAAAGTAATGGCTCAGGAGGGAAAGGCAGACTCTGGCAGGTTCCACAGTATTCCATACAGATAAGGAGGTTTTCAGGAGTATCATCCACCACCTGTCCTGTTTGTGCCTGCTGGAAATATTCTGGAGTTTCAGTGAAATGAGAAGTCTCCAGAGACCCGGACTTATGGCATTCATCCTTTTTGTCTGCCGTATTTCTGTCTTCTTCCTGAAAACATAATGATTTTCTGGATCTGTTACCCGGGACCATAAGCTCTCCTTTAAAGGAGTTTAAGTATTCTGGTATGCCGATTCTGTTAAAGAGTATAAAAATGTTCAAACAATATATGTTCTTTTAAGTTTTGAAATGTTCTTTTAAGTTTTGAAATTTTATGCCATTGTTATGTCGTTATATATGAGCACTGTATTAATTACAGGGTAAATATTTTGAGTTTAAGATAGGTAATTTATATCTTTGTAAAGGTATCAAAGAACTTATATATTATAAAATCGTAAGATTATTGCTTAAAAGATTTACCATGTTTGACGTCATCAATCAGGGGAAATTTTATATCGGGGAAATTCTGAGACTTAAAGTTTTATCAATATCAAGCTGTATTTCTCAGCTAATTATTGTTTAAAAAAGCTATTCAAGTACTGAATGTTGGTGATTGATTGAGAGCCCTTAATGATCCCCGGGCTCTCAACCAGATGAAACCCCCTTTAAAGAATACTCCCCCATATTCTTTGCACAATCGTAAGAGAAGGCAATAAAGATTTGCTGTCTAACTGGTGTGATTGATTGAGAGCTCTTTATCCCTTGAGCCCTCAATCAGATGAAACCCCTTGATGAATATTTCCCCAAATATTCCTTTACAAACATGTCTAATTAGCTTCTCTTACAATTACAATTCTTCTAATGCTGAAATTCTATATATAATATATTCCGTTAAATATTCAATGTTTTATTAATTTTGTTTTCTCATCGATATTTGGTTATGGCATTATTTTATAACAACTTAAAAATTATAGTCAATCTCCAAATTCAAGGAATCTTCACGTTTTTTAATTAGCTTGAAAATTTCAAGCTAATTAAAAAAAAGGCACAATCGAGGCTGAACTGAATTCTAAACCGTACACCACTCGAAGCTTAAGCTATTACATATTCTGGAAAAGAGTTGGGGAATTAAGCGGAGCATAAACGTATTTAAGGAACAAAATACTCAGAGAATGCAGAATACTCAGAGAATGCAGAATACTCAGAGAATGCAGAATACTCAGAGAATACAGAATATGTGAGGAACTTAAAGAACCTGGAATAATAGAAATATAAAAAACCGGAATTTCTCGCAAAAAAATAACATTCCGGGAACAAAGATATATGAAATTTTAACTGGAATTTTTCCTAAATTTAAAAAAAGATATCGACCCGGTAGGCCGATAATACTTAATCAGTTGCTGTTTTTTTATCTATTCTTCATCATTTCTACAGCCAGATCTCTGAGCTTGTATTTCTGGATCTTTCCGCTTGCTGTCAGAGGGTACTCATCCACAATGAAGATGTGTTTGGGAACCTTATACCGGGCTATTTTGCTTATCGCATAGTCTCTTATATCGGCTTCAGTAAGGTCTTCATCTTTCTCAAGTATAACAAAGGCTCCAACGATTTCTCCATATTTCTTGTCGGGTATGCCGACGACCTGAGCGTCTTTGACTCCAGGCATGGCGTGCAGGAACTCCTCGATTTCCCTGGGATATATGTTTTCTCCTCCCCGGATGATCATGTCCTTTATTCTGCCTGTTATCCTGTAGTAGCCGTTTTCGTCACAGGTTCCAAGGTCTCCGCTATGCAGCCAGCCTTCTTCGTCAATCACATTTTTCGTTTCTTCCGGCATTTTGTAGTAGCCCTTCATAATATTGTACCCACGGCAGCAAATCTCCCCTACAGTATTCGGAGGTACTGGTTTATTGGTAGCAGGGTCAACCACTCTGACTTCTACACCCGGGAAGCATTTACCCACGGTTTCTACCCTGAGTTCCACAGGGTCGTCCACAGTGGTCTGGGTCATGCCAGGAGAGGCTTCCGTAAGCCCGTAAACGCTTGTGATCTGGTGGCAGTGCATATCTTTTACTACTTTTTTCATGGCTTCCACAGGGCAGGTAGAACCGGCCATGATACCTGTCCTCAGAGAAGAGAGGTCGAACATATCAAACATTGGGTGGGTGTACTCTGCAATGAACATTGTAGGCACGCCGTAGAGGGCAGTACACTTCTCTTTCTGGACCGCAGCAAGTACAAGGAGAGGGTCAAAAACCTCAAGCATGACAAGGGTTCCTCTGTGGGTCAGGATAGCCATAACCCCGAGCACTATCCCGAAGCAGTGGAAAAGGGGCACGGGCAGACAGAGGCGGTCTTCATGGGTAAATTTCTGGCGGTCACCTATGGACAGCCCGTTATTCAGGATGTTTTTGCTGGTCAGCATAACCCCCTTGGGAAAACCGGTAGTTCCTGAGGTGTACTGCATATTGACCACATCGTCCCCGCTCACATCTTCCATGATCTCTTTAAGCTCATCATCCGGGTAATGGCTGCCAAGGAGTATCAGCTCGGCGGTGTTATACATTCCCCTGTGCTTTTCCTGTCCTACATAGATTATGCTTTTAAGATGGGGGAATTTCTTGCTTTTCAGGCGTCCCCTTTCCGAGCTTTTCAGCTCCGGGACGAGCCCATTGATAATTTCAAGATAATCAACTTCCCTGAAACTGTCTATAAGAGCCAGAGCCTTCATATCCGATTGTTTAAGCACATACTCAACTTCATGGCTCCTGTAAGCAGTGTTTACGGTGACCAGCACTGCCCCTATTTTAGCTGTGGCAAACATAAATGTAAGCCAGTCAGGGACATTTTTTGCCCAGATCCCTACGTGGTCTCCTTTCTTTATTCCGATTGCAAGAAGACCTTTTGCAAGGTTGTTAACTCTCTCGTTGAACTGACCGTAAGTGAAGCGCAGGTTCCGGTCAGGATAAATGATAAACTCATGGTTGGGGTCTACAGCTACCTGTTTTTCAAAATACTTTCCCAGGGAATCTTCTATAAGATCCATAATTTCAGCCTCTCCTTCTGGACTATACTTTCAGACACCTCCGGGCCATGTCCGGATTTTTAACGTCCATTCTGGTCAAAGGTTTCTGAAGTACGTTTATATTGAGCAGGGAGAATCCGTACCAGTTTCCGCGTCAGATGAGGAGGAGTCCATTGAAGGAAACATATGTGCTTTCAAAATTTCGCGGATTGATTCCGGAAGCGGGATTGATTTCTGGAGTTTGAAGTCATAGTAAACAAGTACCGCCTGACCTCTTACCTTGAGTTCCCCCTCCTGCCATGCCTCGTGACCGACAGTAAAGGAACTGTTCCCGATTTTTGTAATGTAAGTCCTGATTTCAACATCGGATCTGAAATACATCTGGCTCAGAAAATCAAACTCAATTCTGACAAGTATCAGATGCCACACATCAGGGCTGAGGTCAAGGTCCGGGGAGAAAAGCCTGAAAATTGGGTTTCTTCCTATTTCGAACCAGACCGGAAGGACTGTGTTATTTACGTGCCCGAGGCCGTCAATATCTCCAAAGCGCGGACTTACGTTTATACTGAACATTTTGGATTCCCTAGCTCTTAATGTCTTTACTTGATTATCCAGTTTTTAATCTAAATTTGCTTTTTCAGTCATCAATTAAGTCATAGCCTGTTCTCTCACAACTCTAAATGTCAGAGAGGAGCATAGACTACAGCCATTATGCGGGCATCCTCTTTTCCTGCTGCGTGAACATCGTGCGGGACAATGGAATCGTAATAAATGCTGTCCCCTTCACTCAGCCTGTGAACGTCTTTCCCGTAAAAAATTTCAATTTCCCCGGAAAGTACATAGATGAACTCCTCTCCTTCATGAGATGAGAGCGTATGGCTTTCTTCAGGGGAAGGGTGGATATCAATAATGAAAGGCTCCATATGACGGTCTGCTTTATCCGAAGCAAGGGAGTAAAACTCAAGGGCGCTTTTCTTTGGCCTCTCAGTCTTTCCGGAAAAACGGACCACGTTTTCAGATAGCCCTGACCTCACCAGTACAGGTCCGCTCTGGGGCATGTCGTCCAGAAAAGTGCCGAGGCGGACGCCTAAAGCCCTGGCAATCTTTAAAAGAGGGGTCAAAGACGGAACAAGGGCTCCGTTTTCTAGCTGCTGGATTAACTCAGAGCTGCTCTGACTGGCTTCAGCCAGTTCTTCAACAGTCATATCCCGGGCTTCTCTAAGCTGGCGTATCTTACTGCCGACACGGTTCTCTTCTGACATAATTTTCTACCTCAACATTTTTCTCTTGGGGGACCTGGCAGAAAAATGTAAACCAGAGTCCCTGTAAACAGCCTGTAAAGCTTATCTCTTTTGCACAGACCTATTATAAAAAATATACGTTCAGGCTCACTTTTCCGGGTAATAATCCGAAGATTATTGTAAACTCAAAATTAAAAAATATTTAAAAGATATCGGTAAAAATAAAAAATCATCAGACTATAATTTTCGATAAATCTGCCCCCTAATCTTAAAATTAGCCCTGAACTTTAATAATAATTTCTTTTTCGAAACGGGAAAATATAAAAAGGAAAGAGAAAAACAAAAGAGGATCTGGTCAGAAAAAGGAAAAGAAAACCTGTAAAGTGAAAATAGCTAGATTTCAGGATCAATCAAACTCGAAATTGCACCTTATTCCTTCCGGGTCAAAACACAGGTTGCAGGATACGCATCTTGCCTTTTCAGCCTCTCCAGATTTAAGTTTTAAAATAAGATCCGGTTCGCTGATGAATGCCCTGCTCATGGAAATAAGGTCTGCAAACCCATTCTCAAGAAGCCCTTCCATTACGGAAAGAGACCTGATCCCACCAACGAGGATAACAGGAATACTCACTGCACTCTTTATGTTTTTAGAATATTCTTTAAAGTAAGCCTCTTTAGAAGGAGAATTGATCGCAGTCTTTATGGTCACTCCGCCTGCTTCGCTTATCCCTCCACTGACTTCGATTGCACATACGCCTGCCTTTTCCAGAAGTTTTGCAGTTTCCATAGCCTGAGATATGGTAAGCCCAAGTTCTGCTTTTGCCGTTCCGGGCTGGAAACCGTCTGTTGCATTCATTTTGACAAAGATGGGAAAGTTGCTGCCTGTCTCCTCTTTTATGCGCCTGACGATCTCTGTTACTATTCTTGCCCGATTTTCTACGGACCCTCCCCACCTGTCAGTCCGCCTGTTTGTGTAAGGAGAAATGAAGTTGCTTAACAGGAAGCCATGGGCACAGTGAAGCTGAACCCCGTCAAAGCCTGCCTTTTTTGCCCTTACAGCTGCCTGTGTGAATGCCTCTATTACTATCAGGATTTCTTCTTCTGTCATTTCTTTCGGGACAGTTGCAGAATGCCCGTCTTTGACCGCCGAGGGAGCTATGGGGACAGGATTTTTCTGGGAAACGTCTGCCTGCCTCCCTCCATGCACTATCTGGAGCACTATCCTGCTCCTGTATTTATGTACCCTCTCAGTAATTCTCCTGTAAGGCTCGATGAAACGGTCATCATAAATTCCCTGCTGGTTGGCATCACTCCACCCGCATGGATGGATACAGGAATAGCCGGTTACTATCAACCCGACTTCACTTCTTGCAAGTTCCTCATAGAGATCTCCGAGCCTGGAAGTTGGAGTCCCATCTTTTTCTGCCATAAACTCGTGCGTTGCGGACCTTACAAAGCGGTTTTGAAGTTCCATGTTACAGACTGTGGTAGGGTCAAAAATCATGAGAAAAAATAGGCGAGGGAAAGGTAAATAATTATCCCGGATTCCCGGATAGTAAGATGCAATTTCTCTGAACCACCCGGATTAGCTGCAAAACCTGGCCTTATGCGACTTTTTTTGAAAAAAAGAAAAAACAGACCATTAGAAATCAGGTTTCTAATCCGACAGATATGCGTGCGTCAATCTCCTCTTTTGCCTTCTCATTCTGCACTTTTACATAGAAAAGGGTAAGGAAAAGCAGGAAATAAGCTATGAAATTTACAATCAAAGCCAGCTGGAGCGATGTCCCTTCAAGTCCTCCTCCGTTTTCTCCCATACTTCCTCCAAACATGAGGGGATGAGCCGAGCGCCAGAGCCTTATTGAAAAAAAACTCAGGGGCACGGAAAGGAAAGCTAAAATCCCGAAGACTGCTGAAAGCCTTGCTCTTTTTTCAGGCTCTTCAAGGGCTTTTCTTAGCATGTTATAGGCAAGGTAAACAAGAAAAAGGACAAGAGATGTGGTCAGTCTGACATCCCAGATCCAGTACCAGCCCCAGGCGTCTTTTGCCCATATAGACCCGGTGACCAGCACAAGGAAAGAAAACAGAACTCCCACCTCTGCAGCCGAGCGGGCGTAAATATCCCATTTAAAAGATCTTTTCATCAGGTAGAAAATACTTGCAACAAATACGGCTCCAAAAGCCAGATAGGCAATGACCGCTACTGGCATGTGGAAGAAAAAGATCCTGAAGCTGCCGCTCAGAACCTCCCCGGATTCGTCCCTGATAGGGGGCAGGTAAAAAAAGAGCATGTACATCGAAAGAAGCATTATGCAGGCAGTTGCACCTGCCAGCACTCCGATTTTTCTGGAATTTAAGGCCATTTTGTTCACATTTATTAAATTAAATACTGATTAAATTAATTGTGAGCACAGTTCGGCAACACACGCAAAGAAAGCATCTGTATCTATAGCAAATGGTGAATATACCGGTTTACTGCACTATTATTGATTTTATATTGCTTCTGTTGTTGATTTTATATTGATTCTGTTATTGATTTTATGTTGTTTCTGTTATTGATTTTATGTTGTTTCTGTTATTGATTTTATGTTGTTTCTGTTATTGATTCATATT
>Ga0265294_10002457_pt1 | contig 24288 bp, 20 predicted proteins | sample MunlanPumphouse3_FD_192504 | JGI IMG/M metagenome (GOLD analysis project Ga0265294, IMG submission 192504) | Groundwater microbial communities from a municipal landfill in Southern Ontario, Canada - Pumphouse #3 | ecosystem: Environmental > Aquatic > Deep subsurface > Groundwater | place... | reverse complement strand
CTTCTCGACAGCCGAATTGCCAAGCTTAAGGAAGAAAGTCGCTATGATGAAGATGATCAAAGGCTTCTCGTAATGGGCACCGTACTTTGGTCTCTGAGCATCGTCCGTGTTCCTGTAAACAGGAGTATTCCCATCAGAAATGCGCTTTGAAAGCCGTTCTGTATCCACGATCTTCGGAAGAGTCAGGCAATAGACTCCAAGCACAGCCGAAGAGACGATGAAAGCCCTCAGGACAGTAGCATTGGAATCGGTATGGATCGCTCCTGAAAGTCCGAAGAAGAAGCACGCAAGAACATAGCCAAGCGTCCCGACTGTGCGGACTATCGAGTATCGGCCAGAATCGCCATCAAGACACGTGGTGGCAACCGCATCCAGCAGCGGATTGAGGCATGAATAAAGCCCACGGCAGAAGAACATCGCCGCCAGAGTGATCCAGACAGAGGACGACTTCGTCACAGGAATGAACAGCAAAGCAGAAAGAAGCGTGCACAGAATCACGGAAATCCGTTTCTTCCCCGTCCGGTCGGCAAGGTTAGCCACCACAAGCGGGATCACAACCGAAGCCGCCTCGCCGATGGCAAGGATCAGGCCCACCGCAGAATGATGGAAACCGTTGTTTCTCAGAACCAGCTGAAGATACGGATAGAAAGCCGCCGTGCTCAGATAGAACAGGAAGTCCAATATTGCGATTCTTGCCACACTCATTCTCCAATGTCCATGTCTTATACCACTTCGAAGCGATTTGTTCCATATCGCATCAGTGAAAATCCTTTGCGAAACTCATATCACATGCTAATCTGTTAATGTATCTGGCCAAACCCTGATTCATCGCCTGGACCGAGCAATTGAAATGAAGATCAAGAAAGCAGCTATCATCATACTTATTATCGTTTTATCAGCAGCCTCCTGCTTTGGAGCAAAAACCGTCAAAGCCATTCTTGCAGGCACAAGCTCCTCATCCGATTCCGGGGGAGACTTCGAGGGCTACACACATGACTACATCGAGAAGATCGCCGAGTTCTCAGGGTGGGATGTTCAGTTCATCAAGCTTGACGATGCCGACATGAACGAATCAATTCTCAAAGGAATGGAGATGGTCCGGAGCGGAGAAGCGGACATCATGTGCGGACTGTCAAGCAATGCAGCCACCCAGAAGATGTTCGATTTCTCAAGCAAGGACTTCATCATCGTCTACACTACTCTCAACTCTCTGGCAAGCAACTTCAACGTAACCGACAGCTCGTTCGCCAACGTTGACCTGCTCCGGGTCGGGGTAATCAAGGATGCCAAGACACGCAACGGCGAAGTCGAGGCCTTCCTTGCCAAGGAACAAGTGCAGTACACGCTCGTCCCATGCGAAAACGAAGATGAACAGCTTGCGCTCCTCGAAGCGGGCACCGTTGACGTCGTCTCAAGCATCTCGATCAGTCCGTTTCAAGGAACCAAGGTCATAGCCCAGTTCAGTCCAAGACCGTACTTCATCGCTGTGACAAAGGGCAGGACGGACCTCCTGAGTGACATAGACATGGCAATAACAGATATCGCCTCGGCCTTTCCACAGTTCGAAGAGCAGCTGTATGACAAGAACTTCAGCAACAAGGCCGGCAGCTTCAGCCTGACTGAGAGCAACAAGAAAACAATAGCCCAGATCGGAAGCCTTGATGTGCTTTTCGTTGCTGAAACAGCTCCATATTCCATGATTGATGATGATGGCAACCCCCACGGAGTGCTGGTTTCACTTATCAAGGACTTTGCTGAGAAGACAGGGCTGAAGCTTAATTTCTACAGTTTCGATGCCAAGAGCGAGTCATTTGCCAGTATGCTCGACCGCTGCGGGATAGACTGCATCCTTGGCACGCCGATCAACAACCGTTACATTTCCAAGTACAACCTCATCACATCCCTGCCTGTCGACAGCTCTGAGGTCGTCGCATACAAGAAGAAAAACCTGAGCAAGCCGCTTTCCGAATGCACTGTCGCTCTGCCCACAGGCTCAGACCTTGCCGACAGCATCCAGTGCAAGCAGTTCGTTTACGGAGCATCCGACAGAGACTGTATCCTTATGGTGGACCAAGGCAAGGCGGATGTCGGCTACGGCATCAGGCTCACGACAGCCTACTATACTTACGATACTTTCGCTTCTCTGATCACGACCCCTGTTGTCGGCATGGACAAGGACATCTGCTTCGCCCTTTCCCGCAACCTGGACAAGGATCTGATAGCAATCCTCAACAGCTACATTGCAGACATCTCAAACGAAACTCTTGCTTCATTATATGCAGAAGCAAACAACCAGAACGAAAAGAACCCGATGCAGCTGATGGCTCGCACCAGACCGTGGACACTGGTTCTGTTCTCATCTGCTTTCATCATCCTGGTTGCAGGCTTCCTGCTTTTCTTCATTCTGAACAATCGCAGGAAAAAGCAAAATGCGCTTCTGCTCGAGGCAAACAGCGCAAAGAACGAATTCCTGGCCAGAATGAGCCATGACATGCGCACTCCGATCAACGGCATCCTCGGAACAGCCAAGCTAATGAAGGATGAAACAGACATAACCCAGATTCAATCGGATGCAGACGCAATAATCAATTCCAGCGAGCTTCTTTCAGGCTTGATCAATGATACGCTTGACATGAGCAAGATCGAAAGCCGGCATCTTGAGCTTCATCCCTCGGTCTGCGACCCAAATATCCTGTTCGATTCAGCTATCGATATTCTCCGTCCTGAGATATTCCGCAAGAACCTGAATCTTTCAGTCGAAGGCTCTTCAGCCATGCTCAAGCCTGTGGTTGCCGATTCCAGCAGGCTTACGCAGGTGCTCAACAACATAATAGGGAACTCCATCAAATTCACTCCAGAAGGCGGATCGATCGCAATACAGCTCCATCAGCTCCCTTCCGATTCGGAATCAGAGGCTTTCCAGTTCCTGATCCGTGATACAGGAATCGGGATGAGCAAGGAATTCCAGAAGCATATGTTCGAGCCTTTCTCCCAGGAAAACAGGATCAACACAGATTCCGACATCGGCACAGGACTCGGTCTGTCCATAGTCGGCCAGCTTGTCAAGCTGATGAACGGAACAATCGAAATCAGCAGCGAAATCGGGAAAGGCACTGAGACAATCGTCTCGTTCCGCTTTCCTCTGGCATCCAGCGCTCCAGCAGCCAAGGTTCATCCTGATGTCTCCGGTCTGGCCGGACGCAAGATACTAATCGTCGAGGACAACTCTCTTAATGCAGAGATTGCAAAGCGTATCCTGGAGAAGTCAAAGATCACAGCCGAAATTGCAGTCGACGGACAGAAAGGTCTTATTGCATTCGCATCCTCAAAGCCTTCCCAGTTCGATGCAATTCTGATGGATGTGCGCATGCCTGTGATGGATGGACTAGAAGCAACACGTCAGATAAGATCGCTTTCCCGTCCTGATGCGGCCTCTGTCCCTATCATAGCAATGAGTGCCAACGCCTACCCCGAAGACAAGGCGAAGGCAGCCGAGGCTGGAATGAATGCATATCTTTCAAAGCCGATTGACATAGACCTTCTGTACTTCACTCTAGGCAGCTGCATCCCAAGCTGATCGCCGGCAGCATGCTTCGGATTCACTGCTGGCTTTCTTTGATTCTTCTGATGATAGGCGCAGCATCACTGCTTCGGAAGAAGTCATAGGAACTAGATGGAAGCAATGCCTTGACAGTAGCCCAATCATCCTCTTTTATTGCTTTTCTTACATTTGAGGCGCTGATTGGGACACCGTTTACCTTCAAACGTGGTATAATCCTGAAGCTTATTCCTTCTTTCGGAAGCTGGGATCGAAGGACATCGTTGTAAATGGATGTAACAGCACTCAGCGGTTCATTTCCGACAAAGCGCACTGTGATATTCAAAGCCTTGGCAATTTTAGTGAATACAATGGCATCAAGCCTTGCCTGCGCCTGGGCAACGCTTATCTCATCCTTGAGAAAATAGCTGGGGAAAGTTGCACTGCTGATAATATAAGAGCCAGTGTCATGAATAATGATTTTATCCAGATTCTTTATCGCTTCTTTTACTAGGCTGTACCTGACACTGTATGGAATAATCGAGAGGTCTTCGCTTACAATGAAAAGATGCAGGTGATCACACTCGCTGCACGCTTTCTCCAGAAGGTATTGATGACCCTTTGTGAAAGGATTTGCATTCATCACCACAGCACCGCTGATGCCTTCTTCGAATCTGGTCCTGGCCAAAGCGTCAATATAAGAAGAAAAACCATCCTTGCAATTCTCCATGAAGACGAATGAATCATCAACCCGTGCAATCTCATGAAAACCAAGTTTCTCAAAAAATGAAGAATAGATCGCCTTTGAATAAATGAATAAATGGGAGTTGCCCCTGTCCGCCTGCACTTCTGCCAAGTGGGTGACTATCAGATTCAACAGTCCCTCGCCTCTGTGAGCTGAATCTACAGCAAAGCATCTGAGCATGTTTCTGAAAGCCGAGCCGGTAGCTATCACGTTGGAATCAGAATCAAAGATTGCAGCTATGTAATCCAGGTTCCTATCAAGCTCTATGCCTTCCTTCTCAAGAAGCTTCTTTACCTTTGAAACTGTTTCTGCATCGGAGAAACCAACAGGAGAAACGTAATAATCAGTCAAGCTCTTCCTCCTTCTTCAGAAAATGCAGAAACAAGCCGCAAGCAAGCAAGTCGGCACTTCCACCTGGAGATAAGTTATCCCTGATATACAATTCATCAACCTTCCTGATTTCAGACATGGCAGCAAAGCCTGATTCTATAAGTTTCCCAGCCTTTTCTGCTTCTTCCTCAGCTTTCTCAACACTGCTTCGTGCCATCATATTAGTATCCTGGGCAGCTGCGATAATTGCCATTAAGGCATTGGCAGAAGCTTCATCCCAGCTTTTACCATCAGATAGCAGTTTTTCCAGCACTTTCAGGCCATAGTTCTGCACAGTTGGAAAACCTGATTCAGCTTCACCCCTGATCCCAGCAATGCGATGCTTCTGGTACAGCATCTGACCGGCAGTGATGCCAGCTCCCGCCTTGCAGACAGAAGCCATGATGCCCTTTGTCATAAGTGCGCAGTTTCTCAGGATTTCATCAGTGTTGCCCCAGTGACCATAACCAGCCAGACCAACGGCACAGCACATAATCCCAAGTGAGAAAACAGCACCCTTGTGAGTGTTTATTCCCTTTGTCTCATAAAACATCTGCCGCTCCGCTTCTTTTCCCAGCTCTCTGAGCCTGACAAAGCTGTCAGCAGGAGAAGCAGAGCCAAGACCTGTCAGGAATGCAGACTTGAAATAAGGACAAAGGACAGCAGAGCTTCCCATGAATGTGAAAAAATCCATATCCTTATGTGAACCGTTGTTGTTTCTATCCACAAGCCCTGGCTTTGGAGTCGCGGTGACCTCATAGAGCAAAGCCTTTACTGCCAGCACAGAAACCCTATTGGCTGAATCATCAGAGACAGCTTTGTCCAGGATAGAAGACACTTTTGCCTGAAGTTCACCTAAGCTATGTACACGCCTGGAAGCACACTGCTTGGCAGGGCAGCCGCAGATCAGACATCTTCGCTCCTGTTTCCCAGAAGCATTTCTTCCAGCTTTCAAGCCATCTGTATTGATAATGTCTATATCAAACAATCGCCCAAGCTCATCCTGGTCCTCAATTTCCAAGGCCATCGCCTTCAGAATGCAAGCATCAGCGTCTGCGCAGATCAAGGCCTCAGGACCTGTTGGAATATAAAGGATTCTCTTTTCCAGAATTTCTGCCTTCATTCCATATAAACCGCCGATGATTCTTCTGCATCCGATCCTGAAAGCCTGCTCCACAGCTGGACTTGTTTTCACAGGACCCGGGATATTCATGGAAAAAGAAATCACAGGCTTATGGTACCGAGACAGCAATTCATGCTGGGCTGCTGCCCTGTCATCACGGCACTGCATCATCATCTCTACAGTAACTTGATTCATGCAGCAGCCTCACTGGCGGCAAGCTTCTTTATTGGTTTCCAGACCTTGAAATACATGCAAAGGCTGCTTGCAGAAGCCCCGATCACCTCAGAAAACACCTCAGCCCAGAAAACACCAAGCACACCGAATCCGACACGGGGAAGGATAATCGTAAGCGGTACAATAAGGAATACTTTTCTCAGCAGAGAGAAGAACACTGCATACCCGGGATGTTTCAGGGCAGTGAATGCATTCTGGGTTGACGTCTGAAGAGGCATCATGAAGAACATGCAGAAATAGATCCGGATGCAAGGTATGCAGGTTGCAATCAGATCCGGGTCACTTGTGAATATCCGGACAAGAAGCTGCGGAAACAGCATCAGAATTGCCCAGATGAAGACAATATAGCCTAATGACATTTTCATCAGGAACGCTATCGACTTGTCTACCCTTGAGTATTTCTTTGCACCATAATTGTAGCTGATAACAGGCTTTGCACCCTCAACAAAACCAGAAACCGGCTGATATGTCACCTCCCTGATGGAATTGATGATTGACATGGAAGCTATGTAAAGCGTGCCGTACACCCCGCCGAATTGCCTCAGCGTGGCGTTTACAATGCCCTGTGTGATGCTGTTGGTAGCCTTGAATGTGAATCCGCTCACACCCAGCTTCATGATATCGAAAGAAATCTGTTTCTCAACCCTGAGGTGCCTGAGCTTTATCGGAGCTTTCTTTCCTGCAAGGAAAGCAACAACCCACAGTGCGCTGAAGAACTGGGATATCACCGTAGCTACTGCAGCTCCCTTTATTCCCATATTCAATGTGAATATCAGTAAAGGATCAAGTATGATGTTCAGCACTGCTCCTATAAGCACAGTATACATGCCTATGCCGCTGAACCCCTGCATGTTGATGAAGCTGTTCATCCCCAGTGAAATCAAGACAAATACAGTACCTATGATATAGATATCAAAATACTCGCATGCATAAAAGGCAGTAGTCTGATCTGCTCCCATGATCATCAGCAGGTCCGAGGTGAAGAAGTAGAACAATATCATCAGAACCAAGCCTGAAATCAATAGCAGCGTAAAGGCATTTTCCATGATATGGCATGCCTTGCTGTCATCTTTCTCTCCTCGGGCAATTGCACTCAAGGTAGCTCCGCCATAGCTGCAGAGGTTGGCAAACGCTGTGATTATCGTTACGAAGGGAAGAACAAGACCTATCCCGGTAAGTGCTTCAGTCCCGCACCCCGGGATATGACCAATATACATCCTGTCAACAATGCTGTAGGCAACCTGGACGAGTTCCGCAAGAATTATCGGAAACGCCAGGCGGAAAACATTGGAAGAAATGCTTCCTTTGGAAAAATCACCCTTCTCAACACTTTTCATCTAATGCCTGTTTCAATGCAGATTCTGCCTGATCTGGTTGAGTCTGCCGCCACAGATAAGCATATCACGCTGCAGGTCGCTTGCTTCCAAAGCCATGCTGAACTGAGTGCCTTTTGTCAGGTTCCTGACAAGAATATCACCGCCGTTCTCCACCTGCTTCACTGCATCATCGATGCTCAGCACATCAGACTGCGTTATATTATCATAATCAGCCTTATTCTTGAAAGTTAGAGGCAGTATTCCGAAATTGCAGAGATTTGCCTGATGGATACGCTCAATGGACAAAGCCAGCACAGCCCTCACTCCAAGATACATCGGGCATATTGCCGCATGCTCTCTCGAAGAACCCTGTCCATAGCTGAGACCTGCAACAATGAAATCTGCCTTTCCTGCGTTCTTGTTCTCGATGCATCTTTTACTGAAAGATGGATCCACGCCTTCAAAGACGAATGTGGAATACAGCGGGATATTAGAACGGTACTTCAGTCTCTGGCCTGCAGGCATGATGTGATCTGTAGTAATCTTATCACCAAGCTTTATGCACACAGGGCCCTCCAGCTTGCTGTCAAGAGCAGGAGACTGAGGAGGATTCCCAATATTCGGTCCTCTGAAGATTTCCGGCTTCTCAGCATAGCTATCCGGGAATATTAACATCGAATCATCATACTTCCTCTTTCCTCTTTCAGGCACAGCTATGTCTTCAAGACCGCAGGCAGTAGGATCGGTCAGCACTCCAGTGATGGCACTCACAGCAGCAGTCTCAGGGCTTACAAGGTATACCTGAGCATCCTTTGTCCCGCTTCTGCCTTCGAAATTCCTGTTGTTGGTTCTGAGGCTTACACCCTTGCTTGACGGCGAACAGCCGTTTCCGATGCAGAAGCCACAGGCGCTCTCCAGAATTCTGGCACCGCATTTGATAAGACGTCCGAGGCTTCCATCTGCAGCGATTGCAGCCAGCACATCCCTTGACCCAGGAGCTATGCCCAGAGAGAGGCATTTGTTCACGGTCTTGTTCTCAAGTATCCTTGATGTCTTGTACAAATCAGCATAAGAGGAATTGGTGCAGGAACCAATGAGTATCTGATCCACCTTCATGCCGGCAATCTCGCTGACAGGCACTACATTCCCTGGGGAATGCGGGCAAGCGGCCATCGGGACAACCTTTGAAAGGTCAATCTCAAAGAGATCATCATAAACAGCATCATCGTCAGGCCTGATTTCCCTGTAGCACTCTCCACGCGACTGTTTTTCCAGAAAAGCCTTTGTTACCGAATCAGACGGGAATACACTCGTCGTGACACCGCACTCAGTTCCCATATTGCAGATAGTCGCTCTTTCAGGAATGCTGAGAGACGCAATGCCGCTTCCAGTATACTCGAAGACAGAATTGACATTCCCTTTTACTCCGAAACGCTTCAGCACAGTGAGAATCACATCCTTTGCTGTGCAGAATGGCCTGAGTTTCCCAGAAAGCCTGATTTCTATCACTTTCGGGCAGACGATGGAATACGGTACACCTGCCATGGCAAGAGCAACATCGAGCCCTCCTGCACCTATGGCAATCATTCCAAGGCCGCCGCCGGTCGGCGTATGCGAGTCAGAACCGAGAGATGTCTTTCCCGGAGCACCAAAGCGCTCCAGATGAACCTGATGGCAGATTCCGTTTCCAGGCCTCGAGAGCACAACCCCTTTCCTTGCGGCAACGCTCTGAAGGTATTTATGGTCATCAGCATTCTCGAATCCAATCTGAGTCGTGTTGTGATCAATGTAGCTTACTGCAAGTTCATTCCTGACTTTATCCAAACCAAGAGTCTCGAACTGCAGATACGCCATCGTTCCGGTGGCATCCTGAGTCAGCGTCTGGTCAATATGAATCCCGATAGGATCGCCTTCTATAAGGGAACCCTCCATTAAATGAGCTTTTAAAATCTTGTAAGTTACGTTGTTTCCCATATCCAACTCAAATACTAACTGGCTGTATCTGCCTGACTACATCCAGAATCGTGCCATCTCTGGCTTCCATCACAGCTACTACCTTATCTTTCCACTTCAGCTCATCAGGAGTGCCGACAAGACTGTAAGCCTTCTGCTGAAGCGATTCGATACTGACATGCTTGATATTAGCATCATCAAGGCATTTCACCAAGTCCGTCCTTGCTGGGTTCACTGCAATTCCATAATCTGTGACCAGAACATCAACGCAATCTCCCGGTGTAGTCACAGTAACGACATGCTTGCAGACCGTAGCCATCCTGCCACGGGTAAGCGGCGTTACAATGATGCAGCACTTGCTTCCTGCGGCTGCATCCGGATGCCCTCCAGGAGCTCCGCGAAGCACTCCATCAGAGCCTGTAATCACGTTGACGTTGAATGATGTATCTATCTCAAGAGCTGCAAGCACGACAAAGTCAAGATTGTTTACAAATGCACCTTTGTTCGCAGGATTTGCGTACTGGGATGCGCTCATCTCATAATGACCCGGTGTCTGATTTATTGAATTGACTGAATCAAGATCGAAGTCCTGAACATCAATGACCTTCCCGACCTTGCCTTTCTTCAGCATTTCAACCATAGGACCGCAGATTCCGCCGATTGCCCACCCCATCTTGATGGACCTTTCATCCATTATTTTTTCAAGGAAGAGATTGGCTGCCAGCGACGGCCCGCCTACTCCGGTCTGGAAGGAAAATCCATCCTTGAAGTACGGCGTGCATGCGATAATCCTGGCTACATCCTCAGCCATCATGAGATCCCTTGGATTCTTGCTAATCTTAGCTGCTTCAGAGGCTATCTTCTTTGGATCGCCAATCGAATCAACTACGACTACAGCATCAACATCTATGGCTTTGACTGAAGCAGGATAATTAGGGAAATCCACCAGGCAATCAGTGACAACCACTACCTTGTCTGCGTATTCGGCATCCATCATTGCATATCCCATGCTGCCGCAGTTGCTCTTTCCACCGATTCCCCTGCAGTTTCCCTGACAGTCAGACGTCGGAGCAGCTATGAAAGCAATGTCGATATGAACCTCTCCGGCTTCGATTGCCCTTGGCCTTCCGCCATGGCTGCGAAGTATGGCAGGAGTCTTCAGCTTGCCGGCAGAAACAACCTCACCTACTCTTCCCCTGATCCCGGATGTCTGGATCCCGATGACCTGCCCTTTTTCAATGTATTCAGCAATGGGATCATGGGCATCGCCAAGCGACGTTGCTGCGATGGTCAGATCCCGCAGCCCAAGGTCATCGATTGCAGCCTTCATCACCATATTGGAAACGTAGTCGCCGTTTCTAAGGTGGTGATGAAAGGAGAAAGTCATTCCGCTCTTCGCACCGCACAGTCTGAGAGCTTCTGAAAGCGAAGCAACAACCTTTGTTTCCTGCGGTTTCTCATGTCTGACAGTCTTTCTGCAAGCCTTGCATATCATCTTGCCGTCCAGATAGCAGTTTCCTTTGTATACCTCTTTTCCACCAGTCAAGAGATAGTCAGGAATATCACGTCCTACAGCATTGATCATACCAATCCTCCATCATACAGTCCGCAGGCCTTTGCAAGCTCAAGCGTCCGCTGGGCACCTGGTATAAAGGCAATATCTATCATCTTTCCATCTACGGTGAATACTCCGATTCCTGCTGCAGACTGCTCCTTGTAGGCTTTGATTATCTTCTCTGCCTGCTTGATTTCCTTTTCGGTAGGAGCAAAAATCTCATGAACCGGTCTTATCTGTTTCGGGTTGATCAGGCTCTTGCCATCAAATCCCATAGCTTTGTTCTGCTTCAATTCAGCCATGAAGCCTTCATCATTGTCCAAATCAGTATAAACAGTATCAAAGCATTGAATACCTGCAGCCCTTGCTGCCAGAACCACAAGCCCACGTGAAGCCACAAGGTCAATTCCGTCAGTCTGGAACTTAGTCTGCAGGCTCTTTCTCAGGTCACCGCCTGAAATCGCCACTCCGAACATCCTGTCAGATGCCATGCAGATTTCATATGCATTGAGAATTCCTTTCGGACTCTCAAGAGCAGCCATCAGAAGCGTTCTTCCTTCTTCCACACCGAATTCACGCTCTGCATGAAGCACTGCGCTATCCACTGTCCTGACATCATCAGCACTCTCGCATTTTGCGATTCTGATGCCATCAGCCCCGCATGCGACACAGACACGGATATCTTCCTGCCAATGAGGTGTATCAAGGCCATTGATCCTCACTATAACCTCAGTGTCACCGTAATCTATTGTTTTCATTGCATGATAAAGGGAGAAGCGAGCTGAATCCTTCTGGTTCTCTGCTACCGCATCCTCAAGATCAAGCATGATTGAGTCACATCCGTAGATGTATGCGTCCTTGATTAAACCAGGCTTCTGGGCGTTCATGAACATCATGGTACGTCTGAGCCTGAAGCGCTCCGGTCTTGGCCGTGGAATCATTTTATCATCCCTCCCCACGGAATATTCGTCTCTGATTTACTGCAGCTTCTGAAGACTGCGCACTCTACTCTAGCCTTTATTGTGCAATCCAGTGCACCTTGGTCAATCACTGACACTCTTGCATTGGTGACATCCAGTCTTTTCAACGTATCAAGCACAACCGCCTTGATCTGACGGCCGTACTGATTCATCACGCTGGATGTCAGTTCTAGCTGTATGCCAGCATCCGAAGGTTCTACAGTCACCATCGAGTCAGAACTCTCCAGCGTTCCTGCAACAGCTGTTTTGTCAATTGTCACTTCTGCCTCCGGAGTTTCTTCACCAGCGGGCGAAGAGCAGGGCTAAGCAGCATAAGTATGCAAGCTGATATAACCACAGCAGAAATCGGTGTTCCGAACAATACCTTGAATACATTGGCCTGATTCATCACATAAGCTCTGGAGAAGTGCTCCTCGCACATCGTTCCCAGAACAAGCCCCAGGATTATTGCCGCACTGTTCAAATGCATATACTTGACCACAATGCCAAGAACACCTGCAATGACCATGATCTGGACACCGACGAATCCACCCTCTGAATATGATCCGATAAGGGCAAGCATCACGATGATAGGTCCTAGGTAACTGTAAGGAATGGAAAGAATCTGAGCAAATACTTTCGCAATGCCGATTGCAATCACAACCATGAGGATGTTGGTCACAACCATGGAAATGAATGTTGCAGAAAGAAACTCAGGCTGCTTTGTCAGCAGAAGCGGTCCCATCTGAACACCCTTCAAGGCCAAGGCGCTCATCATGACAGCGGCAGCATTTCCACCAGGAATGCCGAGGGTCAGAAGAGGAACCATTGCTCCACCTGTTGCTGCGTTGTTTGCTGTCTCAGAGGCAGCGATGCCATCAATGATTCCGGTACCGAACTTCTCAGGATAACGTGAAAGCTTGTTCTCCATTGCATAACAAGAGAAAGAAGCAATCGTTGCGCCAGCACCAGGCAGGATTCCGATTACTGTTCCGACGATGCTGCATCGAAGCATGACCCACTTGATTGCCCACATTTCCTTGAATGAAGGCATCTTGGTGTTGACACGGCCTTTCGATATTCCATCTTCTGCCGAAAGACGTTTGTCTGAACTAGTCTGCTTGAGGACTTCAGTGACAGCAAAAAGACCGATCAGCACTGGAATCATCTCAATGCCAGCCAGAAGCTGCCTATTGCCGAATGTGAGTCTCTTTACTCCAGCAATAGGATCCTGTCCGATGCAGGCAAGGAGCAGACCAAGAAGCCCTGACATTATTGTAGTGAGGATATGATCCATATCCAGGACGCTAAGGATTGACAATCCAAGGAATGTCACTGCGAACAGATCCCCCTGCGAGAATGCAAGAGCTGCAGCAGAAAGAGGCTTGCTCAGTACGAACATCACAATTGCAGAGAACAGACCGCCGACTGCAGAGCAGAAGAGAGCCACTCCAATTGCTTTCCCAGCCTGCCCGTTCTTTGCCATTGGATAGCCGTCGAACGTTGTGGGAGCCGATGATGGAACTCCCGGGATTTTAAATAGAATTGCTGTAATCGAACCACCTGTGATTGATGAGCAATAAATTGCCACCAGGAAGACGATTGCAGGAACTGGTGCCATCGTGTAGGTGAAAGTCAAGCCTAAAGCAACAGCCATTGTTGCACTTACACCAGGAAGTGCTCCGAATATTGTACCAAGCACTATGGCCAGAAGGACCATCAGAAAATTACCGCCACCGAAAACAGCAGACAGTCCGCTTGCGAACATTTGTCCTAAACTCATATTTCAACTAGCCCCCTTAAAACAGATTCTCAAGCATCAGTGCGAAATCCCTCAGGAATCCGACTGTGCCTCGCGGAAGCGTAACATCAAGCAATCCGCTGAATATGATGTGGAGCAAGAATGATACTCCAACAGAAATTAGAAGCAAACGCCATATTTTCTTTTCTCCGAGCAGAAGCCCATAGCAGAAAAGAATAAAGAACGATGTTACTATGAAACCTAATGGTTCCAAGATAAGTGAAGCTATTACGAGAATAAGGATCCCCAGGAAAGTCTTGCTTTTGAAGAAAGCAAGACTCCCCTGATAGAAAGCTTTAAACGTAAACTTAGGATTACCCTTGTTCTTCCGGAAAATCTTGATAATGTTGATGACGATGCATATCACCAGCAGGGCAATAATCACCTTCGGCCACACATCAGGCATCAGATTAGAAGGATTCTTCATGTAGCTTTTTGAAACAGCTGCTTCTAGAACGTGTGTAAAGTATGCATATACCAAGAACACGAGCAGAAAGATATTGGCAAATAACTCAAACAAGGGTTTATCTCCTTTTCTCCATTATCTAGTACTTCAACTATTTAAGATCGTCGTAGTCTTTAGAAAGAGTATCCTCGGCCTTCATGTAGTCACGAAGACTCTTGTACTCACTCTGGCAGAACTCAGCAAGCTCTGCGCCTGCTGCTGGAACGGTGCGCTCGTCGTAAGCTGCATTGTGAAGGAATTCTGTCCATGACGGATCCTTTCTGCACTTCTCGATCGCTGCAATCAGAGCTTCTTCAGCGGCCTTCGGGGTTCCCTTCTTGGCAAATATTGCACGCCATGGGCCAGCGTAGGAATCAATGCCTACTTCAGCTGTGCATTCGCATGACGGGAAGATGGAAAGACGATGTTCGCAGAACACAAGAAGAGGAACGATGTCGCCAGATTCAATGAGTCCGCTCATGTCATCATATCCACCGACTGCAAGGTCGCAGTGTCCGCCGGCAAGGTCTGCATTGACTTCTGAACCGCCGCCATACTGGACAACGTTAAGGTCAAGACCCTTTGTTGCAATCTCGAAGCACATTCCATCAACGCCAGTAGCGGTGAGCATGCCTACAGAGACTTCATATGGATGAGCTGCAGCATATTTTCTAAGATCTGAGAAATTCTTGATTCCATACTTGTCAAGCTGTTTCTTTGAACCAGCCAGCATGTTGATGGAGTGAACCAGAACATCGACGCAGTCGAATTCCGTCTTGAAATCCATAGATGTATTGCCAAGCATGTCCTGGATGTACAGAGACTGTGTTCCAAGCATGAATGTGTATCCATCGGCAGGCTGCTTGTAGACATATTCAACAGCTGTGACTCCACCGGCACCGGTTTCATTACGTACTTCTACAGGAACTCCGAGTTCTTTCTGAAGCAGTGTTGCCATTGGGCGAAGCGTGCTGTCAGCACCGCCACCAAGTCCCCACGGGCAAACCAGTTCAATTTTTCTCTCGAATTTCCACTCACCTTCAGCCACAGGGGCGGCTTCTGATGAACCGTTTGCAAATGCTGTGAATGCAAGTGCAAAGACCAACAAAATTGTCAGCAGTTTTTTCATTTTTTATTCCTCCAATTGTGAATAACAGAACCAACTTCCATTGCAGGCAGCCTTCCCTTCCAAGGAAAGCAAGACCCTGTAATTATGTTAATGGTAACACCACTTTTCGATTCTTGAAATTGAATGTTTTTCATAGGTATCTATGAGTTTTTGGAATGTTTTCGTGTATTGACACCCTTGTTAATAAACGAAAACAAGTTTATTCTTTTCATATCAAGTCACTTCTTCGGAGTTAATTATGGATGAAATCGATTTCCTGTTATTGAAAGCTATAGATAAAACCAGGAATCTAACTAAAGCCGCAGATCAAGTCAACATGACGCAGTCAGCTCTTTCAAAGCGTATAAGAGCCATGGAGGAGGAATTGGATACAACGATTTTCCTACGAACCCACAGCGGTGTACGATTCACTGCAACAGGCGAGAAGGTCCTGCAATCCTGTTCATTTGCAGCAAAAGAGATATCTGATCTCAAGCTCTTCTTGAAAAAGCATGATGGCGAGATTTACGGCAGCCTGACAATAGGTGTTTCCGATAACTACATGCAATACCACCTAGCCGATGTCATAGAAACATACAACAAGAAATATCCCCTTGTGACAATTACTTTCAAGACTGATAAAGGGCACTTGATTTACCCACGTGTACTTGGAAACAGCATAGACCTAGGCATTATAAGAGGTGAATATGAATGGGATGGATTGAAGATCCTTCTCAGCCGTGAAAGCATGTGTGTTGTTCGCAACAAAGAACTTGAAACCATTCCTCTTGAGAATTGCAATTATATAGACCGCACCACGGATTCAACTCAATCTGAGCTCATGTACAGATGGCGCCGTGAAAACAAGATGCTCAGATGCAAGACGATGATTACCTTGGATTCGATTTCTTCCTGCATGGAACTAGTCCGCCGCGGCATGGGCTGGGCATTGATTCCGGAAGTAGCTTTGAAGGATTACAAAGGGAGCATAAAGCCATGTTATTTTCAGAATGGCGAGCCTTTTGTGAGGTCGACTTATATTTACTGCAAGACTGAAGTAGCTAAGCTGCCCCAGGTCAAAGCTTTCATCAATGAAGCGATTGAAAAGAAAATCACATATCCTTTCGGAGGTGCTCCGATTCAGATGTGGAGCAACAGGATAAAGTAAAGACTCTGTTTTGGTTCAACAGAGTCTTAAGGTAAGTGGAACTCTTTGTAGCGTGATACAAATGTTCACTTGGTGAACAAGAAGCTGTTCACTGTGTTCACCTCAAGTTGGACGTCGACAAAACATTGTTCACCTTCACACTCTACTAAGTGCTGATGTTGCAAGCTTCCATTGGCGTCCCTCCGTTGAGCTTAATACAAAACCTAGCGATGTCAACAAGGCAAAGTTCAAATATTGTGCATGAGGATTCAAGAAATTTGATGGATATCAACATCTATCATCTATTATTTAAGCCGATTCGAACTTCGCTGGAGTCCTTGAAAACCACCCTGATGCTACTATCCTTAGAGACAATCATCCTGTCCCCCAGCGTATTCCACAATCCGACATCAAAGCCGTCAATAACAGCGTCTTGGCTTTCCATCGCCTTGAGAAAGCTCCTTATTCGGACTGCGCTCCTATTTCTTTCATCAAGCCTAGCTTTCAGCTCGGCCACTCTATCGTTCAGAATACGATACCTTTCACCCAGGCTTTCCTCACGCTGCTGGTCAATCGGAGCGGAGACGCATTCTGAGTAAAGGGACAGCGTTAGCTTGCCCACTTCATCAAGCTCATCGCTTGCCTTGCCTATCTGATCTTCAAGCATTCCGGTATTGAGAGCCTTGGCAAGAATGACCTTCAATCCGCTCATGGTCCTGTCCTTGTCGGAAAGAAGAATCCTGACTGCTCTTGAGAATGCATCCTTGAGCTGCTCTTCGGTGACATGCCCCGTCGAGCATCTGGTTCCCCTTTCGTACTTGGAATTGCATCGCCAGACGATCCTTCGATACTTATCGGTAGAATGCCAGACCTTAGGGCCAAAGGATGATCCGCATTCTTCGCAGAAGACCCTGCCAAGGAAAAGGGTCTCGCCACACTTGATTCTTACCTCATCCCTATGCTTTATCTCAGCCTGAACCAGATCGAACACCTCCTTGGAGATTATTGCAGGATGGCTGTCCTCGACGTAGTACATGGGAACCTCGCCGTTGTTCCTCTGGCGTTTCTTGGACAGGAAATCAGGAGAGAAGGTTTTCTGAAGGATGGCATTGCCTGTGTACTTCTCATTCTGGAGAATGCTCTGGATTGTATTTGGATACCATTTCTTCTTCCCCCCAGGAGAAAGGATGCCCCTTCCCATCAGGCCATTTGCTATCGCAGCAGGGCCTTTTCCTAAAAGGCAGCAATTGTAAATTTCCCTAACTATCTCCGCCTGAGCCTCATCAATGGAAGGTCTGCCATCAGGACCCTTTATGTATCCAAGGAACTGGCCATAGGGCATTTCAACCTTGCCATCCTTGAACTGCTTTCGCTTGCCCCAGGTCACATTCTCGGAGATGCTTCTGGACTCCTCCTGGGCAAGGCTGCTCATGATCGTGATGAGAAGCTCTCCCTTCCCATCGAATGTCCAGATGGCCTCCTTCTCGAAAAAGACCTCGATGCCCGCTTCCTTAAGCTTTCTGATTGTGACAAGGCTGTCGACGGTGTTCCTTGCAAAACGGCTGACCGACTTGGTGACTATGAGGTCTATCTTTCCCGCAAGCGCGGTTTCAATCATCTTCTTGAAGCCCTCGCGATGAGCGGTTGATGTTCCCGAGATCCCTTCATCAGTGTAAATCCCAGCGAATTCCCAATCCTCACGGCTCTTTATGTAGCCTGTGTAATAATCGATCTGCGCCTCATAGCTGTTGGCCTGCTCCTCCATCTCTGTGGAAACCCTGGCGTAGGCAGCCACCTTTCGCTTCTTGCTGGCATTCAAGGGCGATCTTGTAATGGCTGATATCGTCGCTGGTATTGTCGTCACTCTTGGCATTGCCTACTCCTCATACCCACCCCAGCCCATGGCAGCATTCTCGCCATTTATCTTATGGAAGATGAGAATCCTTCCCTTCTGGACCGTGATGTGATCTATCTGTGAATTGAAATCCGATTCTGTGAAGCTCTCTTTTCCAAGGGCTCTTGCCGTCAGGTCATAAAGCGCGGTCTCTGGAATCCTCTCAGAGGCGCATGCCTTGATGCCGCCCTTGGACAGTCTTGTCGAGCAAGCCCAGTAGTAGTACCTCTTCTGAGGCGTCCCATCCTTGGAGACATGGCATCTGTACTGCCTTCTGTATGATGCTCCGCAGATGGAGCACTTCACCTTCCTGCAGAAACAGGTAATGGTGATCCCTCTTGTAAGCATGAAGCCCATGGTGCTGCGCCGTGCAATCTCAGCCTGGGCAGCATCGAATTCTTCCTGACTGATGATCTGCGGGTAGGCATTCTCTACCCTAAATCTTGGAAGCTCTCCATTGTTGACGCGCCTTCTCTTTGTCAGGCAATCGGGGTAGAAGGTCTTCTGGAGGATTGCCATCCCGGTGTATTTCTCCTGGCGCAGCATGCCCCATACTGTGCTGTAATTGAAAGGCTCACCAGATAGGCTCTCATAGCCCTGGGCATCAAGCCTATCGACAATGTCATTAGGGGAAAGCCCATCAATGTACCAGGTGAAGACAAGCCTCACCATCTCTGCCTCATCTTCAAGCAAGATAAAATCCTTTCCATTCCAGCGGTAGCCATATAGCCTATGCGGCACACCATTCCCCTTCTCAAAGCCCTTTCTCAAGGCCCACTTGGTGTTTTCGCTGACGCTGCGCGCCTCTTCCTCTGCAAAGGAAGCCAGCAAGGTCAGCAGAACCTCGCCCTGGCTTGTCAGGGTGTCGATGTTCTCACGCTCGAAACGAACCGAAATGCCAAGCTCCTTCAAGTGCCTGGTGACCTTGAGAAGATCCACTGTATTGCGTGCGAACCGGCTGATGGACTTGGTCAGGATGATGTCAATCTTTCCAAGCTCACAGGCCTCAAGAAGCGCCTTGAAGCCAGGGCGGTCGATCTTGGTTCCTGTGACTCCATAATCCGAGAAGACACCAGCGTATTCCCAATCCCTTCGTGAGGCGATCTGCCTAGAGCACTGGCTTATCTGAGCTTCCAGGGAATGCTGCGTTAGCTCACGTTCAACCGAGACACGCGCATAGGCTGCAACCCTTTTCCTTTGAATGAAAGGGGATTTCCTGGCTTCCATTGTCTTGACTGTCGGCATGCTTCATCTCCTTGCAACAAGCAGTTGCATTAACGCTCTAAAAGCCTATTATATCAAGCTGGTGCAAAGGGTTATGCAAGGCTGATACTTCTCTCTCAACAGGGCGTCCGCTTCCATGAGCTCCTCCTTGGACAGGAGCCCCGCATCATGCAGCCTCCAGAGAATCAAGACTGACAATGAATAGCCTTTCTGCCGTTCAAGCTGCTCATGGCTCATTTATTCGCAGCCCTTTGATTGTTGTGCCAAGCATACCTGCATGAATCACAGCAGAACAGCTTTCTCTTCCCCTTGCCCTGATTGACTGGCTTGCCGCAGTTCCTGCAAAGGCTGTCATTCAGGACATGCGGCTTCAATGTCCCATTCTCAGACCTTCTGCAGTGCATTCTAACGGCACCAAAGTTCAGGCCCAGCCTATTGGCGATCTCCTGGTAGCCAAGTCCCTGGGACCTGCAGCCTCTTATCCTCTCCTTCTGGACATCTGTCATTGTGCACCTCCGTCTGGAAGCTTCTGCTCCCTGATATGCAGCCGAGGAAAACAACCCCCATTTTCCCATAAAATCTTTTTCAGCATTTTCGATGTCCGATCATGAAGCCATATGTGCATCAGGCCAAGATTAACATTGGCTATATGCCATCGTTTAGCTGCCATGATTTTTTTCGCTCATTTGAGTGGGTTGTTTTTTCGGGCTAGTAAGCAGAGGCGATGAGCAAGACCCAAGCCTCCGGGGAAACCCGTTCAATGGAGGTTTGATATGAACCTGAAGCATAAGGTCAACGTGAATATCCAGAACTCAAGAGGAGAAAGGCAGAAGGTGCTGTCCAGCACCCGCATGAGCCTTCCCAGAAGGCTGATTAAGCTGCTCTTCGGAGACTTCTGCGATGTCCTGGTGCTGACGCCAGGAGCGAACGTCAAGTCAGTGGAGATCAGCGAGATCAAGGAAAGCAAGGAGGCGATCAATGGATAGGAAGGAATGCCTGCAAGGCATCAGGAAAGGGCTCTCATCTCTTTCCGAGCTTTTGGACGAGCTCATCAATGAACACCCTGAAGGCGGCGGCAGTGAGCAGGCCTCTGCACCAGTCCAGAATAAGGACTATTCAGAGTGGCCTTCCATGAAGCCCTCTGAGCCGAAAGTCACCCTTGAGGATGTCAGGGCTGTTCTTGCAAAGAAGGCCAGCTCGGGCTTCAGGACCCAGGTAAGGGCGATCCTGAACCTGCATGGAGCCGAAAAGCTTTCTGAGATCAATGAGGAGCTCTACCCGCTTATCAAGAAGCAGGGAGAGGGGATCGAGCTCTTCGACGAGATCTTAAGGGCCCTTGAAGCCTTGAAAGCCGACAGGCACGAAGACCAGCTTCCCGGACTCCTTGATCACCACTATGCCAAAAGCCTCTCTGACCTGTGCCCAGACTATTACGGGTCCTTCCTCAGGGATCTCAAGGAGCTGAGCCATGCCGAGTGAACATGCAAGGCTGTCGGCATCAGCATCGCATCGCTGGATGAACTGCCCGCCCTCTGCCCTTCTTTGCGAGGCTGTACCGGACGAGACCTCGGATTATGCCAAGGAAGGGACCTGCGCTCATTCCCTTTGCGAGTTCAAGCTCAGGAGAGCCCTGGGTCAGCAGGCCGCAGATCCGACAGAAGACCTCGACTTCTTCTCATCAGAGATGGACGAATGCTCGGATGAGTATGTTGCCTTCATCATTGAAGCGCTGGAGGAAGAGAGGAAAGCCGGCAGGAATCCTCTTGTGCTCATAGAGCAGAGGCTTGACTTCTCCTCCTATGTGCCTGAGGGCTTCGGCACAGGAGATGCCCTAATCATCACAGACGGCAGGCTTCATATCATCGATTTCAAGTATGGCAAGGGAGTGCTTGTGGAAGCTCAGGAGAACAGCCAGATGATGCTGTATGCCCTGGGAGCCTGCGAGATGCTCGGATCCCTTTATGAGATCGACGAGATCACGATGACGATCTTCCAGCCCAGGCTGGGGAACATCAGCTCCTGGAGCATGACGAACTCAGAGCTCTACTCATGGGCGAACCTGACGCTCGCCCCTGCTGCGAAGATGGCCATCAATGGAGAAGGAGAGCTGAAAGCCGGGCCCTGGTGCCGCTTCTGCAAGGTCAAGGCCAGCTGCAGGAAGAGGGCCGAGGAGAGCATGGCGCTGGCATCTTATGAGTTCAGGGAGCCGCCTATTCTCACCGATGAGGAGATAGCCATCATCCTCGCCAAGATCGACGAGCTTGTCTCCTGGGCTGACGATGTCAGGCAGTTTGCGCTTTCCGAAGCCTTGAAAGGCAAGCGGATAGACGGCTTCAAGCTGGTCGAGGGCCGGTCAATACGCAGGTACTCGGATGAGGCCAAGGCAGCTGAGGCTGTCAGCCTCGCTGGCTTCGACCCCTATGAGAGAAGCGTCAAGGGCATAACCGCCATGACCGCTCTTCTTGGAAAGGCCAGGTTCAACGAGATGCTGGGCGCCCTTGTGGTCAAGCCGCAGGGCAAGCCGACACTGGTTCCGGAAGCTGACAAGCGCCCGGAAATGACAATCAACGATTTCAATGACACGGAGGAATAGGAATGTCAAGAATTGAAAATCCTATGAAGGTGATCACAGGCAAGGATACCCGCTGGTCTTATGCAAACGTCTGGGAAGCCAAGTCCATCAACAACGGCGAGCCCAGGTTCTCTGTCAGCCTAATCATACCCAAGGACGATGTGAAGACAGTGGAGAGGATCAAGGCAGCTATCAAGGCCGCCTACAAGGAGGGCTCCGGAAAGCTCAAGGGCAGCAGCAAGAGCATACCTGCCCTTTCCACCATCAAGACCCCGCTCAGGGATGGCGATGCAGAACGTCCTGACGACCCTGCATATGCCAATGCATGGTTCATCAACGCAAATTCAGCCAACGCTCCCGGAATTGTGGACAAGGACTGCAATCCAATCATCGAGCGCTCCGAGGTGTACAGCGGCGTCTATGGCAGGGCCTCCATAAGCTTCTATGCCTATAACAGCAACGGCAACCGCGGAGTCGCATGCGGCCTGAACAACCTTCAGAAGCTTCGTGACGGAGAGCCCCTTGGAAGCAAAGCTTCAGCTGAGTCTGATTTCACAGCAGAGGAAGAGGATGATTTCCTCGACTAGAGAACACAAGGCATCCTCCTCTCCAGCCCAGGCTGAAGAGGGGGTTGTCTTTCAGGGCTATAAGGCATGAGAGAACTGATTATTGACATAGAGACAGCCTCTTCTGAACCGCTGGCAAGGAGCGGAGTCTACAGGTATGCAGAATCAGAGGACTTCAGGGTCCTTCTTTTTGGATATTCCATAGACGGCTCCCCTGCAGAGGCAATTGACCTGGAAAGAGGCCAGAGGATTCCCGAAGAGATCCTTAAGGCGCTGGCTGATGAGAGTGTCCTCAAGTGGGCCTTCAATGCAAGCTTCGAGCGCATATGCCTGTCAAGGCACCTCGGCCTGCCGAAGGGCGAATACCTGGCCCCCTCTTCCTGGAGGTGCGTCATGATATGGTCTGCATATCTCGGCCTTCCATTATCCTTGGATGGGGTCGGCCAGGTCCTGGGACTGGACAAGAAAAAGCTGTCTGAAGGAAAGGACCTTGTCAGGCATTTCACCATTCCATGCAGCCCCACAGCGGCCAATGGCTGCAGGACCTGGAATCGATTCTCCGATGATCCAGACAAATGGGAACGCTTTGTCGCCTATAACAGGCGCGATGTGGAGGCTGAGCTGGAGATCATGCAAAGGCTCTCCAAGCACCCGGTTCCAGACTTCGTATGGGAAGAGTACACAATAGACCAAGACATCAATGACCGTGGCGTCCTGCTGGACATGGATCTTGTGGAGAGAGCCATCAAGGTGGACAGCCTTTCAAGGGCTGAGCTCATGCTCGCCATGAGAGACAGGACAGGCCTTGAGAATCCGAACTCCGCATCGCAGATGAAGACCTGGCTGTCCAGTCATGGCATCCAGGTTGAGACGCTTGGGAAGAAGGCTGTTGCAGCGCTGATGAAAGAGGCTCCGGATGACCTTCATGAGGCATTGAGGCTAAGGCAGCAGCTGGCCAGGTCATCGGTAAGGAAATACATTTCCATGAGCTTCGCGGCATGCGCAGACGGCAGGGCCCGCGGGATGTTCCAGTTCTATGGAGCCAACCGCACTGGACGATGGTCAGGACGCAAGATACAGATGCAGAACCTGCCGCAGAACCACCTTCCTGACCTTAGGCAAGCGAGAGATCTCGTGAGGGCTGGTGACCATGAGATGCTGAAGGCGCTCTACCTCGATGTGCCTGACACGCTCTCACAGCTCATCCGAACAGCCTTCATCCCAAGGCCCGGCTGCAAGTTCATAGTCTCTGACTTCTCTGCAATCGAGGCAAGGGTGCTTTCGTACCTGGCTGGGGAGAGATGGAGGCTCGATGTCTTTGAAGCCAACGGCGACATCTACTGCGCTTCCGCTTCAGCCATGTTCAAGGTTCCTGTCGTCAAGCATGGGATCAACGGGCATCTGAGGCAGAAAGGCAAGATAGCCGAGCTCGCCTTGGGCTATGGAGGATCTGTCGGAGCTCTCACAGCCATGGGAGCCCTGGACATGGGGCTTAAGGAAGATGAGCTGAAGTCGCTTGTCGATGCATGGAGGCTCTCCAATCCCCATATAGTCCAGCTTTGGTGGGATGTCGACAAGGCTGCCATGAAGGCTGTCAAGGACAAGACCACAGGCAGCGCTCATGGGATCGTCTTCTCCTGCATGAAGGGAATGCTCTTCATCACCCTGCCCTCTGGGCGCAGGCTCGCCTATGTCAAGCCTCGAATCGGGCTCAATGATTTCGGCTCTGGCTGCATCAC
>Ga0265294_10002456_pt1 | contig 24289 bp, 32 predicted proteins | sample MunlanPumphouse3_FD_192504 | JGI IMG/M metagenome (GOLD analysis project Ga0265294, IMG submission 192504) | Groundwater microbial communities from a municipal landfill in Southern Ontario, Canada - Pumphouse #3 | ecosystem: Environmental > Aquatic > Deep subsurface > Groundwater | place... | reverse complement strand
TTGAGAATAATCATTTTTAGCCACTTAATAAGCCCCCTGTCCTGCCGCTGACTTTTCAATTATTTTTTTGACTCTTTCGATCTTTGTTTTGTCTCGTGAATATGTTTTTTTGAAGGCTTCCCATCGGGCGCGCTCTTTTTCAGTGAGTTTCACGTTTTTCAGCCTCCTTTGCACGTTTAATTAACTCTTGAAAAAATAAAGGGACTTCTTCGGGATTTTCATATTTCTGCGCAAACACACACTGAGAACATTTTCCATCAGTGTGACAAATTGCAGTCCCTCTGATTTTGGGATCACATGCAAGGAGAGGGGTGCTGTATTGGTTATCTGTAGCCACCTTGTCACCCATCCAACGGCGCAACCACACACCACCCATACTTATATTTCGCAAAGAGTGTGTAATATTCCCCTTCCTCGCAAGGCAGCTTCACGTTTGAGAGGTAATACTCAATTTTTCCCAATGACTTTACATACAAAATCAATTTTGTATCATACACAGCCCGCCTTGATTCCGTGCATACTCGTACCTTATGAATCCCAAAATCAATTTTTTTTGAGCTTATCTTTTCCTTGTCTTGGAAATATGCCTGTATGTTTGCCGGGAACAGTTCAGGGCACCGGGCTTTCATCATCACTTTGTCCTCTGATACAAGGAGCCCGTCATGTACTTCAATCATGCATACCGGGGTCATAATTTCACCCACAAAGTTTTATCTGCTGGTCCGGGGTTCAAAATAATCTCATCAAGTTTTTTGATAAGATCTTCATCACTCAGTTTTATCCTGCTCGGCGTCTCATCCTCAGGATATTCTTCGGGCTCTTCAAAGGACTCAATTTGATATTCTTCAGAGTTCTCGGAGGGATGAACATCCTGATTACATGCCGCCTCAAAGTCCTCTATAAGCGCGTCTATCATATTTTTTGTAGGGCCGGGAATTTCTCCGCTTTCAATTCCACATGATTTCCCCTTGTGCTTGACTTCCCACAATTTTGGAGGGAATGTGACATCTAAGATTAACTCATCATCTGAAAGCAGCCGCCACATGGCGGTTTTGTCGGTCAATTTCACAATTGAAAATCCGCGAAGACCTAACAAGATATTCATCCTGGTATTGATTTCTTCAGGGGTCATATTTAGTCCTCCCTGCACTCTGGACAGTTACTTTCCCCGCTCTCAATCTCGACGTCGAACGGTTTCCCACAAAAACCACAAAACCTCTTTTCGGTCTCGTCCGCTGCCATAAGAGCATCTACCGCAGCTGCTTGATTATATCCTGCCATCAAACCTCCTCCTGTTGATCGAGGAGTTCAGGAGACACTTCAAGGGTTATTCCTGGGACTGGCTTAGCTGCCAGAATTTTAAGGGATTCCGCGATACTCTGAAGATACTTTGCATTCGATTCAAAAGCAGCTAATAATCTATCTTCATAACTCATTTCTTCGTCTGACATTGTTTGGCTCCGTTGAACTTTCTTAAAATTCTTCTCGTGGGAATATTCTTGTCCCGCACCATGTAAGGCTTTTCACGTCATCCCACAGCATCAAATAAGCTGAAATGATGCAATCAACTTGTGGGGGACATTCATAGTTAATTTCAACGTTAAATACTGTTTTTTGATTTGGAACTTTCGACACATTTATAGTTTTTTCAATGTGGTCAAGTGCCCCTTTTGCCCCGTTTTCAAGGGGGAGGAAATTAAAGACTAATTGTTTTTCGATTGGATTCCCCGACAGTGTTTTTAGGATAGGTTTTTTCATATCGTGGCTCCGAACTGTTTAAAAAGAATAATAAGCCCATGCCGGGATTTTAACCCGTTGTTAGTCTGATACTACATGGACATTTAGGCCCCTGCCGGCTTAAAAGCAGGGGTGTTCCTCAAAGATAGATTTGATTTCGTGTTTCCCGGTCTGTTCTTCTTATCGTGGTTCCTTCTTTTTATATCACCTTCAGCCGTTCACGGGACTTGAACCCGCTAAAACGACATTATGACCAGCCTGAGGAGGAGGCAGGCTGGATTATTATCTTAAAGTCTCTTAAAATGATGTCTTGATACATATCTTAGTTTTGTTCTGTTGAATAATCTCATGTTTTGGCTCCTGTCTTTTCTCTGTTTTTCTCACATCTTAGCAAGTAAGTATACACACTCAACCTATATAAACATTATTAATAACGTTAACGCCATAAACTATATATACAGCATTAACGTATAATACCGCATGGTAAAAAACAAAGACCCCGAAGAAATAACGTTACAAAGGGTAACTATTCGGAACAAAGGGAGAATCACAAAATATGGTAAAATCGAGTATGGAGAATCCTTTAATGATGCGCTTGATAGGGTTTTAGATGAGTATGAAAGCATGAAGAAAAAGAGGAAACAAGAGTGAATAAATCATGGACGGAATCAAAGTAGGGCAAGTATGGAGAAAACAAGGCCCTTATGGGTGGTGCAGAATCGAAAAAATATTAGACCCGCGTTATCCTGATTATGACGGTGGCCTCCCAGGATGCGTTGCAAGGTATTTCCCCCCCCAACTCAAGGGAATAAAATTGAGAGGTGGTAAAACTTTCTTTTTAGTCGGGAATTGGGAAGAACAGGTGAAGAATAATAGGTTTTTACTGAAAGAAGGACAGCCGGTTAATATGTTGTGATAACCGGTAAATTAGATTTAAACCGTTAATTATCTTTTTCAACCCATTTTCCCAAATCGCAAATTGAATAAAACGCAACATACCGCCCCTTCACGGTACATTCCCCAAATAAAAAAGGGAAATCTGAATCCGGTCTAAAATGCCCGCAAACCCCACAAACCGGATTCATGGAAAAACCTCATTTTCGATAGATTATAAACGCACCCTCATGCCCGTCAGCAGTTTGTTTCGCGCTTTCCTCACTCTCGCAGGGAATCACAACATAAACAGTTTGTACGGGTTCCGGTTCGACAGGTAGAGCAGTATACCGAGATGCTTCAGAAGTCCCTCCATACATGCCTAGCTCGTATTCAGATAATATACACGGGCTCATTACATCATCCATGACCCACTGAGAGCCCGAATACCGCCCTGCTGTAGATTTCAGATGATAATCTCCATCCCCGGCATAGAGAGGATCTGAGAGGATCTCCTTGGACGGCGAAACTCCGTAATAATTCCGAACATTCCCATAAGTACAGTTTTCATAGACTTCAACAGATGTATATCTATCCTGCACAAGATTAGCAATGGCCGCCCCTGATGCCGTCCCGACTTCATTCGACTTCTGAGTATTCGTTATAATGTTTCTGTAGATCTTCGCACTATATCCTTTCCCCGCAGGAGTAGCCGAGACATAAGGCCCAAGCGAAACCCCATAACCGAGACACTTATCAAAAGTATTATAAGAGACATCTAACTTATCCCAACCATCCGCAACAATGCCGCCCACTCCTGGTATATGGTGATAAGACCCGTCCATGTTGCCGCAATCGTAAAATAGATTATTTCTTATTGTCAGCCCGGTAGCTGCTGAAATATTAGAATTCACAAGCCCAATAACCCAAATACCCGGCCCCCAAGTCCCTCTTATTTCATTATTTTCTATCAGGATATTTTTGGAGGACATTCCCGCCGTTGAGACTTCGATCTGCATGCCTGGGCTTGATGCTGCCCCCCCATTTTTATTAATTATGTAATTATTATAAACGTGCCCGTTTTTGGTATGTCTCAACCGACAGCCTGAATTTACTCTCAGTTCAACATAATTGTTAAAAACGTCTACTGTATCCGCTCCGTCGCAGTAAACCGCATCATGGCCACAACGGAGAACTTTATTTCTTGCGAATGTAATGTTTTTCCCGTCGGTGATTCTTAGCCCATCCCCCAGCGAGTTTTGGACTGTCAAATCGTGAATGTTAATATTTTCAGAACGTTGAAACCAAAACGCATTATGAAAACCTTTTCCAGAGGGCACTGTCTGCCGGCCACTGTTCCCATCAATTGTCAAACCTGAAATATCAATATTTTGGATAGTATTTTTAACCTGTCCGAAGATTGGCCGCATCGAGGGAAAAAGAGATTCTGAAGCATTCGGAATCAGGGTAATTATTGCTCCCTGATCGGCTGTAATTGTAGTCCCAGAATTTAATTTATAGGGGAGAGATGCGGTATAGGCTCCCGGTTTTAAGTGGATAGTGTCATACTGAAAACCGTCACCGACTTTATCAAAAGTTGACTGTTTAAAAGTGCCTGGTGTTAGTGTTAATGTTGCCATATTATAACTCCCTGTTATTATGTGATATGTGCAACATCCTATAATTAATATATCAGTAAAAGAATTAAAAAAAAAGAATTAAAAGAGTAAAGGAATTTAGACATCCCATTTTATAAAAATTATATAATTTAATGTGATTGCAGCAATCCCCATTTTAGCAGCTAACTCCATGAATTTATTATATTCTTCCAATGATACTATTTTTTGTTCATCTTCATTATCATTAAACTCATCTGATCGTATCATGTGTACCATTTTCACACCTTCACAGACTGCACAACATAAGCGGCTAACGGCTCACTCATTCTATGCAGTCTTGACACAAATTTAACAATGTCGTCCGGTTTTGTTCCGTCTTCTTTCATTTCTTTGATTTTTTCAGTGATATAAGAGGGAACAACATAATAAGGATGCAGGTCTTTCCTGTGCCCTCCTACATCTCCCTCTAACAGTTGTATTTTCTGCATTCTGAGAAATGTTTGAATAGATTTTGAAATGCTGACGAAATACGACGGCGGTACTTGTATTGCCTCTATTTTCGGGCAGGATTCACAGACACTATATATATCAGCGTTTGAAGGTCTAAATCCGATATGGACTATTTTTTCATTTGGCAATAATAGAGGGATCTCGTCCCGTCCTGATATTACTTTTATTTGCATTTGGGATGGCTCCTTAATGTTTTTATCACTGTTAATTATTTTTAGTTGTATATAAATTTTCACATATGAAAGTAATTTATCCAGGCGAACTGCGCAGCAGTTTTTGTTACATGACAGTAAACTATAAATAATATAATGTACTATTACTATATACAGAGTAACGGTTTAAACAGGTGAACAAACATGGAATTTACAAATGAATCACAAGAAACCCTGATTGATACGCTGAACACACTAAAGAAGAAGCTTGACAAACTGATATCAGAAATAAAAGAAATCCCTGTAAATGCGGTATCACTAGATTACTCTCCTGCTGTGTTGGAAATAATCCACATAGAAAGCGAACTGCATTTTGTAAAATATGCCATAAAGGAATTCCAATCGGTTGCTGAACTGACGGAATACTCCGAGGACCCATAACCAATTTTTAGAGGTTCCATCAATGGCAAGACCTTCAGACAGTAAAAAATGGACTCACTCTTCGGATATGACTCTCGAAATAAAACCAGAAGAAGAGTACGGATATTCAAAAACAGATCAAAACGGATACCCGAAATTAACGAAATCTAAATGGAAAACATGCACAGTAATTTTAGGTGTATCCCTTATATCAGAGTCCAAAATAAAAATATCTTCTAAAGATCACGTTTGGACGTGTAAAATAAATTACAGAGGGAATCCTTCTTCAATTGGGATCGATTTTAAAAATAAGGATATAACTTATATTTTGCATAATTAATTTTTTTCAAACCGACTACAGTAAACTATAAATAGTATAATGTACTATTACTATATACAGGGCTAGAATAGTGTCCTGCGTTAAGATAACTAAAGTTCAAAGGAGCCACAAACATGACAGAAATACAAATCCAAGTTGTAGCACCAAGCGAACCAATCGCGAAAGCGTGGGTTCAGAAGAGAAACGCGGATGTAAAAAACTGTACTTTCTACGGGAAAGTAAGAAGATGGCATGATAATATATTCAGAAAAGATCAAAGAACCGATCTCGGATGCCTGCAGGATGTCTATAAAATGACAGTTGACGGCGGGGACGATGAGGAGCCTTTCGAGAAAAATGCCATGTATATCCCGAATAGATCTGAAATTGTGCTTCTCGGAGGGGAAAGGATCGCATGATCCTCCCTAATTATATTTTTGAGGCTTAAAATGTCCTCCGAAACTGATAACCTCTCATATACTGGTATATGCCTGTGGGACAGTTGCCTAGACTGCCCGCATATGTACGATTGCGAGGATTCAACATTCACAGAGCCAGACGAAGAAACAGACGACTGAGGGGCGGTATGGGGTCATGTGGGGCATGTATCCACTGGCGGCAGCCTGGACTCATGCAAGGAAAAAACTGGGTATGTGGGAATATCGAATCATTTTATTTTATGGGGAAAGTAATGGAAGATGGAAATTGTAGAAACGGGGATGATATTAACACATGTCAAACATTATCGAAAAGATTAAACATTTTCATTTAAAAATGTATATATATTTCACAATCAAGTCGTTTGATAGTGGAATCTCCATATACGAACTAGCACTTCATTGCCCTAACAACTCTAAATCAGAAAACGTTGTGCACTGTTTAGAGGAACTTATTAAAGAGAACAGGATAAAGTACGAAGGAGGTTTATTAAAATGTATTTTGGAGGTATAATAAAATGTTAGTTGATCCAATTGACCCCTACGGCAAAATAAAAGTGTATGTGGACGGGATTGAAATTACCGGCATTCATTTAGATGGAATACCTGTTCCGTATATGCGCACTGAAACCGCAAGACTGACATATAATACAATTTTAGGAGACGAAGGGCAACGAATTATAGACACCTCAGCACATTCAGATAATGAAATTCATGAATATACGGTAAAAATTGCAGATATTTACACATGGATTTATGAAGGCAAAATTATAGATTATAAGTTATTGGATACAATGACGTTAGGAGCAGATGTGAAAATTAAATTATGTGGTAAGTTAAAATATATTCGTGGGGCTGAAGAGGTTAATAGGTGGATGAGTGGATGAAAATCGAACGACAAATTAAAATAACGCTCTCAAGAGCGGAATCCGTCGGGATAATAAATGATATCCTCAGACTCGAATCGACACCTAATTTCTCAATATGTATTGAACATCTTCAGACGTTGAAGAAATGTATTTTGGAGGAATAATAAACGTTATCAGGCTTCGCTACATATGCTTATGATGGTGCAGGAGCAACCGAGGGCATGATTAGAGGCAAGCTTCGGAGCGTTGGAGAAAAGCTTATTGAAGCTGCAAATGATGAAAAAATCAACTCTCAACCCTAATATCTACCTGCTGAAAGTTCGCTCCATCCTTCCCGTCAAGTCTGCAATATTTTAGATACTGACTTTTCGGAATGAACTTAAAATCAGTACGGCAAGCGAGAGAACACCCATCACACAAAAATAAAAAAATCGGTGTCTGAGTAATTAATGAGGGAATAAAATGTTTAGCAAATCCCGAAGGGATAAAGGCAGCAGAAAATATAAGCGAGGTTTAAATCATGTCCAAAAAAACACTAAAACGAGACATTGACCGCATAAGAAGGCACACAAGCACATCTCGTGCTATGGTTGGTATGTTTAGACGTGGGGATAATATTAGAGTCAAAGGAGGGCTTTAAATTGCCTTCCTTAAAATATAACTAAAAATATAAATAACCGAGTAGGAAATCTACTCAGCTCACAAATCATGATAAATTATGCTCTGACACGTTATTTGATCCTGTCAAACTTATTCCAGTTGTCCCTCTTGCAATATTACCCACAACAACGTTATAATCGCAACTTGTCCCGGTAGCAATTGCAGCCCCTCCACGGCTTGCAGTGTCATAAACAGTATTACCCTCAATAGTACTGTATGTCATTCTATGAGCCTTGATTCCCGCGTAACCTCCTGCGGATGAATTTGGATTTATAATTATATTATTTGATATATTTACTATACTGTTTTCTGCGACAACGAGATCTACATAGATCCCTTCTTGCGTACAGTCCACGATATTGTTATCATGGATATTAATATATGAAGGCCCGTTCTGATTTTCGAGGTAAGTATTTATCGCTTTTCCTGATACATTTCTAATTATATTATTGGAGATGTTGATTGCTTCTATGTTTCTTGATTTTGATGAGGGAGTATAAATAGAAATATAACCCCCGTCAATTTCGTTATCTGTGATTGATACTGTTGAGTAATCATCAGTGGAAGTGTCGCTGTAGAAATATCCACCCATCTGGCATTTGTTACCTGATATTTTCACAGACCTGGGGAAATTTATCACTTTGTTATGAAATATTGCACCTTCTGAGATGTCCCTAAATTCATTACCCTCACAAATCATGTGCTGTGCGCCGTTAATAATGCCCCTGTTTACCGCATGGATAATGTTATTTACGACCATCCAATTTATACAGTTGGGGTGGGCGTCGATGGCTCCAGTGATCGTTGATGATCCATAACATACGTTATTTGCTATTATGACATCCCTATTCATTCCGTGAACAGCTTTATTGCTTGTAACTGAGATGCAATGTCTGCAATTGTTTATATTGTTATGTGTGATCCTAGCTTTTGCAGATGCCGTAGTAATAGCCACACCATACCCAAGTCCGTCTAATGTACAATTGTTTATACTGTTACCATAAATGTCAACATCATAACATGTGTATAGAATAATTCCTGAAAGATTATTATCTTTAAAAGAGCACCTATTGACACTTATTTTACTCCCATACCTCACAATAAGTCCCAACTGGTCGCCGGAAGCACCGTCACCAACTATATTAAGATTTTCCATATGAATTTCTACAGGCGAGAAAATGCGAGCACTGGCAGTATCAGCAGTGTTATAAGTGCGTACAAGTGGATCACTTAGGTATACTGTACTTCCTGATACTGATTTTATTTCGTATGTTTCACCCGTGCAGATATCATTGTAATCAGGATAGTCTGACCATATGACATCATTGTAAATTACAATTAACTGTCCCGCACTGACTCCTGAAACTGACGTGAGTACAACAGAGGTAGCTCCCTTTGATGCATTCGAAGAAAGAGTCGTGGATAGTACCGACGACCCCTGGAACTGCATTGCAGCCGCCTGATATCCCGAAAGAGCAAAATTAATGGTTACGTTTCCGATGCCTTTTAACCACAAACTCTTTGAATTTATAGCAAGTGGGGAAGTACAATTATAAGTCCCTTGCAAAAATACAATCTGGGTTCCAGAACTCACGTCACTAAGAGCTTTCTGAATCTGAACGTTATCACTGGTCCCGTCACATTCGTAATCTGCGCCTGATCCTGTTCTCCCTATCGTTATATACGGCTTAAACGTTGAGCCGGATGCTGAAGGAGTAGACCACCCACCCAGACCGTTATAAAAAACTGTGGATGATCCTGGGAGTGTGATTGAGGATCCCCCGTCAGGCGTTGACCAAGCCCCCGAACCGTCAAGGTATTCTGTAGATGTCCCGGAGAGTTTAGGGCACAGTCCAGGTCTTGTAGTTGTCGCATTATTGGCAGTTACGTTATCCGCTACCGCCAAATCCGTAAGTTTCAGCGCGTCTGTAGCACCTGATTTGTGGGAAGCCGCGTGAGCATTTGGATCTCTAGTATTCGTTAGAGAATCCACGATTTCAGATATTGTCATTCCTGAGATTGGATATTCTTGAGCTGTCATTTATTTCACCTGATTACATTTTGTTACTGTAGAAGTTTTCTTAATTTTCGCAATAAGATCATAAGCATTTTCTACAATTCCACCGACTTGAATTTCAGTATGATAAGAATTAGAAGAGATTACATGCCTGACTCTTGAAACGTCAAAATTACCTGAAATGACACCGCCGTTAAGCTCTGTTGATCGCGTTTTAACATAAACAACATCTCCGGCACTGGCGTCCGGGGTTCCAACCAATTTTATTGAGCCTGTTATTTCGGCTTGAATTTTGTCAGGTAGAGCACCTTCAGCTATACTTTTACAAGTCGCGTTACTTTGTAACTGTGTAAAAACATCAACATCGGTCTTATATCCGTAGCGGGAAACTGCATTGATATTAATTGCAGATCCACTATATTGAGTTCCGGCCTCGGGTGTATCTCCCTTTATCACGTATTCGGTAGCCTGATCTTCGATCGACAACACAAAAGTGCTTCCTAGATACCTTGCAGTGCCCTCGATTGCTTTGTATTTGTCCGTAGCGATTGCAGAATTTTGTTTCCAAGTTAAGTAGGTCTTATCAAGCAGTCCTGTTGTGGCATAGAGACACTTAGTGCCTATTTTCCAGTTATAACCACTTTGCTTTTCTAGATCCTGAAAAACAGTTGATAAATAAGTTTGATCTGCTTTTGTAGCATACGCCGATTCAGCATCGGTAAAAGAAACACTGCCGGTCTGGTCTACATAAGGAGCCTGATTCAACCACGTAAGCCGCGTTACATTATGTGCAGGATTTACAAGATAGGTTAATATTTCCCTGGCTTCGACAGTTCCTGTCCACGTTTTAGCCTCTCTTATCAAGAGCTTTGTAGCCTCATCTATGTGCCCTTTGCACAAAATAGAAGTATTATTTTTAGTTGAATAATCTCCTGAAATTCTTCTTACAAGTCCCTCGAAGATGTCAACAAAAACGTATTTTTCCTTGGGGGACATCCGGCAGGAAACTTGTAATCTGACTATATCATCCTCTGAAATTGCATTAACAAATTCAGAAGTATAAGGACTTCTGTTTGTGATTATCTCGATTTCTGCGAATTCAGGATTTGAGAATTCCCTTGTTTCCGTGACAGAAGCAGAAACGATTTTTGGAAAATACCTCTCTCCTGTTGGTTTTTGAATTATTAATCGGGGTCTGAAATACCAGAGCATAGTATCAGATCCAGTGTTTATCCGGGTATTTCATTGAAACAATGCAGGGGACATTATTTGACATATTGACCTGGAATGTATTAGCCTCTCCGTTAGCGGAAATAACAGGACGTTCTGCATCAATAGTAATCAGGTAAGTAAACAGGCTGATAGACCCAATTGTAAGATTTCCAGAAGCCGGGGACAGCCGGACATAAAATCTAGTCTTTCCGTAGAGTCTCAGGTTTTCTGCGTTATCCAATTCCCTAGTTACCTGTTCTCCGGTTATCGAAGTCGTATTATTACTATCACAAGCTCTCCACGTCACATTATCAACTGAAATTTCAAGTTTAGGGACTCCTGAAACAACATAAATATTCATCCAGGGTATCCCGGTTATTGGGTATAGCGTGTCAAATTCCCAGACCAGATTACCAGATAAAAGAACCTGCTTTAAACTTTCGTTAAACGAGGCGCCCGTCCTTGATAATACTGCACTCTGATAGCTCGAATCTTTGAAATTTTCGAGATACCTGTAAGATCCAGTCCCGTCTGCGGCTATTGTTGTTTTTACTCCGGGGAAAATCCTGTTGCTTAACCTCATAACAGTTAAAGGATCTTCGATGTTAAAGACTGAAATACCTGCATCTATGTTAACTGTGGGTGTACTCAGGATTTCAGTATAAGTTACCGTAGCATCACGAATATAAGCCCTTATCGAAGTCGATGAAGACTTAAGATACCACTTGAAAGAGATTGATTGCCCTGCTTCACAAATTATGTTAGGGGTTGCAGAATGGGATGTATAAGAAGCAAGTACAGAAGTTGAACTAAATGTGTAAGTTCCCGCCAACGTGGAGCCTAAATAAACTTCTATTTTTGAGTCACATCTACCACCAGAAGCCGCGACACATCCTTTTATCCCTACCTTGTCAATCCGGTATTTCTTTCCAGCTACTCCTGAAATGGTATAATTGAAAAAGTCCTGAAGCTGGTATGTAAGAAATGCTGTACTACCAACATTTGTCAAATCGGTATTTGTTTTTGAGTTCCCTGGTGTTTCTTTTCCTTCCACAGATCCCGCGAGCGTCCCCATAGACTCAATTGAAATATCAGGAACCGTTTCAACTGTCCCGCTTGTCAGGATTCCAGAACCGAATTCATCAATATCGAGGTCAGAGAGTTTCTGAAGGACTATATGGTCAAAATACATCAGAGTGCCTGCCGAAGGAGTTTCCGAGCCGTGAATTCTCAGGACAGCACCTACGGGAGAAACTTCAAATTTTATATATTCCTGTTTTTCTGAGTATGTGCCCTCGTTTGCCCATTCCAGAGACGCGATAACCTCTTCATTAGCATAGATGTCAATTACTGCGATTCCATCAGAGCCAACTTTTTCTACTTCTCCAGTAAGTGCATAAGTCACACCGCCTTCAAAAGCGACTGGCTGAGTAATCATTCCAGGCTCATCTGTAGAACCGTCTCCTGTAATCAAGAGCGCATAAGTTCCCGTTGTGGAATTCTCAGAGCGAGAAGTGCCAGGATTGACTGCTGCCCATCCATCTGGATTGGCATATCTGCCATAATCGCTAGATGTTAGGATAGCCCCTGAAGCCCCGCAGGTAACAAACTTAATATCGCTCTCGGAATAACAAATTGATGCAAGTGCTTTATCACATGCTTGCAGATTCCAGATTCCCGCGTTTATCGAGGTCATTATCTGGTTATCTTCTCCTGCTGAAGCGACTGCTACAATAATTCCGCTGTCAGGAGCTTCTGAGATCGCAGACCATTCATTATACAGATAAGAGACTTCGCCGCCTGTTTCTCCAGCGACTGTAAACGTAAATCCTAGATCTGTTGCAGCTGCTCTATAATTAGAGTCAGACGTTTTCATGTAGAATCTGATGGTTACAGTTTCAGACGTTTCAGATTCTATCGCTAGATCATAAGACTTCTGGGAATATGTTGTGGTGTTATTAGTCCATTCTATGAGATCCGTTTCGACCCCAGAATATAAAGAGGCCGCATGGATAGTCACTTTCAGGTATGCTATTTTTCCAGCTAAAAGGGTTCTTAATTTTCCGAAAACCCTATCGAGTCTGTAGAAACTCCCATCTGTAAGAGCAGGGAGTACATAAGTCCATTCGAGGCTTGTATTAGCGGAACTATAGACCATTGCAGCAGATGTGTAGACGTATCCTGCATCGGTCTGTCTCGTATCTGTGGAAATATCCCCCTCGCCTGGGGTAACTATAGATCCGGCTATAGGAGTGTTTTGCAGGGTCCACGAACCACTTAATCCTGTGGGGGAGGTCATGACCTGCTGAGGTCCCCCATCTGAAGAAATTACTATGAAAAGACTCTGTGTATCTGAGTAGATTACATCCTGCCAAGCCTGAGAAGGAGCAGTAACCGCCTCCCAATTTTCGGCGAAATTATCTGAATATATGACCTCTCCAGATGTGGTAACAGCAAGTAATCTTTTAAGAGTCGTAGAATAACAGACTGCCTTAAATGAGCCTGAAACAACAACCGAAGACCACGTTTCTCCGCCGTCGTCTGAGTAAATTACTAAATTATTTCCAACCGCAACATATCTATAGATCCCATTTTTATCATCTCGGATATAACAAATGCCTTCAAAATTACCGGTGGGGGTGACTCCTGCTGTCCATGAATCCCCGTCCATTGACCATGCGGCTCCGGCAGTTCCGGCGGTGTATCCGACTGCTACCCATCTCCCGGCAGCCATGCCTGCATCTTCTGAGAGGTCAGTCGAAACAGGGGTATAATTATCAGAGGATACCATTATATATCCATCAGACGACACTGGAATATAATTCAGAGTAGAGGCGGCCGTATCAATTCCTGTAGTTTCTCCCCAGATAAGCCCTTTCCAAGCGTTTGAAATGTTTGCAGGAAGTGTGCCAGGAACACTCCAAGAAACCGCATCTGAGGATATTTGAATACTATTCTGAGCCACCGCACAATATTGTGAAAGATCTTCGGAGTGTTCGACAGCCTTAAAATCTACACTCGAAGCAGAGGTCCGAGGTATCCACGTCTGAGTGACCCCCTTAGTCCATTCCTCAAACGAAGGATTAGCTAAGATGTTTCCGGCATAAGTATTATCTGCGCTCCACTGCTCCCCAGAGAACGTTAACTTTCTAGCCCTTACGTGCTTGTTTACAGTCTCCTCAAATGGAGAATCACTATAAAAGGAAACATTATAATCATAAGCTGATTCATCCCCCATGATGTCTCCTGCGTCCTTATCTATTCTATGATTATGATTTCTGACAATCCCTGATACCTGCCAGCCTGGGTCTTCTCCGATCTCAACATAAGCCCTCCCTTTCTTTTTCCAAGAAGCGACTGCTCTTCTGTAATCATCTTTCCCCATTGCGTGACATCTGAAATTAATTGATGTTCCGTCGCTGCCGAAATCTCCGAGTACCCATCCGTCCCAACCTGGAGGTTTGTCTGTGCCGATGCTTTCATCAGTGTCCGGCTCGAAGCCTCGAATCAATACCGGGTAGCCGTTCACATACGAAACATATCCAGGAATATAATAATCTACAATTTCATCAATCTCATTAATACGGATTGCCGGAACGACCTTTACCGGAGGAGTTGTCTGGACATCATTAAGATTACTAACCTGATAATAATCTCCGTTAGCGTTTGCACTCACTATATTATTTGTAGCTATAACAGAAACAGAAGCAGGAACTCTGTTAACTACTCCAAAACCATGACCAGTTTTTATATTAGTTGAAGATGTCGCAAGAGTGTCGAGCGTGCCGGAAACTACATTATTTGTGTAATAATAAGTATATCCTGAGCCTCCGCTCGGAGCATTAGCAATTAAAATACCTGCGTTATAATTATCTTTCAGAACATTATTATAAATTTCAACTCCATTTAAACCCTGGATCGTGATTCCTGCGTTATAATTTGTAGTTGTGATTCTCCCGCAGCCGGTTATTGTGTTATCATGGATTTTTATAGCCTTGTTTGTAGATGTCCCTTGCAGGTCAATAAGCCAGATTCCACCGCCCCAACAATTGACCAGGGTATTTCCATAGACATCGACATTATAGAGAGTTATGTCCTTATTTGATGGATTGTCCTCTATTTGAATCCCGAAGTTTCCTGCAACCGAATTAAGGGCATAAGGACGCATTGTATTATTATAAATCTTGACATTTTGAGAGTTATATATTCTCGGTCCCGAGTTTGTCCGGATGGTAAAATAATTTGAATAGATGTTACAGTTTTTAGACCGTAAAACATAGATGCCCTCGTGCATACATTCTACGGTTTTATTATTATAAAAATTCACAGAATCGGCATAGGACAGCCTTACACCGTCAGTTAGAGTGCCCTTAAATAAAGCATCATGAATTGAAATATTTCTTACTGGATTAGCTAAAGTTCCCTGGAAAAACAGCCCTGGATAATAGCCATCTCCCCAATTTCCGGCAGTAAATTCGGGTTGATTCGCGTAATTTCCATCGACAGTAATATTTGTAAAAGTGAAATTTTGAGGAGTTACACCGGATATTTGACCTATTAACGGCTTCCAGAGTGCCCATCCTGCGCTATTATGTAATCTCAATACTGCTGTGGTATCTCCCGTGAAGATGGTGTTTGAGCCGGCTAAAAGGTTGTCTGTAAGATCATAAGTGTACGGGCCTCGGAGATAGACTGTTACCGGACTGGCTTGTGTTCCGTTTGTGTTTGCATAAGTGAGGGCTTGATTGATTTGTACCTGATCTGCATCTCCGTCAACTGTATAATCATCTGTCCCAAGATTGGAAACATAAACTGTAACCATTTTTTAGACCCCTGCTGCCTTAGCTCTCGAGGCACTCAACTTGTCCCCGTTATTGTTTATTGTATTTTTATTCGTGATGTTATTATTATATACTGTGTTATTCGCTTTGCGTGCTGCCGTTTCTGATGCTGTTAACATATTCGCAGGAGTTTTGATTTTAACATTTCCTTCCCCGGTCCCTGAGCCACCCGAAGACGTAATGCCTAATGCTGCCCTTGTGTTCCATTTTCCCGCGAGTGCTTCAAGTTCTCCAACCTGATTTATGTTAGTTTTTATTGCGGCTCCGATCCTATTAGCGGCTGAAATTGCAGCAGAAGCGGCGGCGTTCGCCTGATTTGAGACATTTATAAATGATGCTGCATACGTCTGATTTGCCCCGGTTGCTCCTTTCACCGTCCCGGATAAAGTGTTCACGGGTGCAACCGTTCCGGCGATATCTCCACCCATTAAATCTGCGGCTCCGCCCGTGGTATTAAAATCCGAAATCATTTGGCCCGTCGCCGTGTGGGTTGTGGAACTCATACCAAGAACAGACGCACCTGCCCCTGAATACCCCGCAATCATCTCTCCGGTGGCTCCGGTTACTTGACTCCCTGCGGTAGTTGCTGATGTTCCAATGTTAGTATTATCCTGCCGGATTCCTTCGGCCTGGGTATGAATATTGCTACCCATGTTTGTGAATTGGGATATTACCCCGTTTACAACGTTTCCGACACCTTCCAGAAATCCAGGCGGGAACATATCAGCTATAGCTGTCTTGATACCATCCATTGCTTGGACAATGTAATTCCAGAGGATCGAGGCAGCGTTCATGATTCCAGACGCAACAATTGTGAAGATGTCCTTCATCAAATTCCATGAGTACGTTACCGCCCCTGTTTTTTCATCGAGATAAACAAGTCCAGCCGCCACTAACGCAAGAGTTCCTACTATGAGGGTAGCGGGCCATAACACAGTGTTGACAGCGATTCCTAACGCACCCATTACAGCAGTAGTAGTTATTCCCGCCGCACTTGCTGCCACGAACCCCGCACCAAGAGCAAGAGCAGCAGCACCACCGAGAGCAGCGACTAAAACAAATGTCTGCATGGGTTCAGACATGTTAGAAAACGCACCCGTAACAACAAGAGCAACACCGGCAAGATCCTTAAGAACTCCTAAAAGACTTCCCCCTTCAATGGTTGCGGTCTGCATGTCGAAACCGACCATATCAGCAAGGCCGGCTTTAAGGTTGTCTTTAATAGCTGAGATCATGCCGTTAAATGACCTGGAACGTTCTTCCATTGCTCCGGCATATTTGTCGTTCCAAATTGCCGAAATAGTAGAGGTGATCATTTCTTTGTTATTTCGATCAATGACTTCAATCTGCTGCTTGCCGTTTTTGTCCATGAACGTGAGTGCAGTTCTGCCAGCATCCTCTACGGAAGCACCCAACTGTTCATAATTCTTTTTTGTGATTTCAACAGCTTTGATACCAAACTCTTTCATCCTTTCAAATTCGCCCTGCTGAGCGTCTGCTATCGCTTCAACTACTGCCATTATGGGCTTTCCCATACCTGCGGCTGTATCTCCTAGAGTCCTCCCGTATTGCTCCACGTCCATTCCGTAAGCCTTTAGACGGGTTGCAGCTTCGAGAAGTTCAGGAAATTCAAAAGGAGTTGTCGCGGCGAATTGCTGTAACCATTGAAATTTTTGCTGTGCAGCTTCTTGACTTCCATATAAGGTTTTGAGAGTGAGGTTTGCATCCTCATAAGAAGCGGCTATAGTCGTACCATAAGCAGCTATTCCGGCAACGGCGGCGGCAGGAACAGAAAATGCAGTTACCATCCCAGCCTGCATACTAGAGGACATATCCCCGATTTGCCCCTCTGTCTGCTTCAGCATCGAGGCATATTGAGCAAAAGAGGCTTTATCGACATGTAGCCCGGCATCTGCGTATACTTCTCCTATCAGTCCCATTTTTAGCCGCCTTTATCTTCTTTTATGCTGTTCACATTTCTGAGCAAGCGCCCGCCCTGCCTCGGATACACGTTTTGCTTGTTCTTGGGGGGTGTATTCATGTTTTGGAGGATGAGGGATATATTCTTTGTCAATAAAATTATAGAGTGTGTAGGGGAACTTTTCACCCTTTTTCAGGTACGGGCCTAATGATGTATTCATTATCGTACTTTTCAAATCTGCCCGCCGGATATACTCTATTTTGTCCTGTGCCTCTCGATCTTGAATCTTAACCTCAATCATCTGTGCCGTTTCCGCTTGCGTGAAATCCCAAAAATCATTAGGAGTAATATTACACAGTTGATATAGTAGTCTTTGAACTCTGTCAATTAAGAGGTCAATGTCGAGGTCTGCCCAGCTTCCCCCGTATCAGACCCCCCTTTGTCCATTTTTGAAAGTTCAATGACTTTATCTTCTGTCATTTGTTCACGGAGTTTTCTGCTTGCCTGGATAACTGACTTGTCATAAATTCCAGACTCACAGAAAGCGTCAATTAACTTATCTCTTACTTCATTGCTTCCGTATCCGTTTATCTGGCAGAATTCTTCTATGATATCCTCGGTTTCTTCCTGGGAGATTACAGGCCCGCCTCTCTTCCAGTTCAGACCTATACAGTACATTTTTCCAAAAAGTTCATCATCTAGCTTATCCGTTTTGGCAAGCTCTCCCATTTTGATGGCAAACTGATTTTCGGTACTGGCTCCGACAAGCTCAAACAGTTTCCTTTTTCCCCGCCACGTAAAAAGAAGTTCTTTTCCGGGGAGGATCTCAACTTCTCGACCTACCACAAGACCACCTTAAGCCCTTGCTATGAACAGGTTCACAAATCGGGTTGCTTTGCCCGTTTCCTTAACTTTGATAAGAGCTTTCGTAAGTTCTCCGGTGGCTGGCCAGTTTGCTTCAGGCACGTCGGTTGCGGTCCCACTAGTGAGGGTATTCCAGGTTGATCCATTATTGTATGAAATGCCGATATACGAGGCTAAAGAGGCTGTCACTTTTACGGTATCAGTGGTTGTATCTGTTGCCTCTTTGAAAATGACATCATTTGCAGTTGAAGGAAGTTCTGTATTTGCAGTTGCAGGAGAGTAAGCAATTCCGTCCCCGGCTCCCCCTATTGAGTCAATGCCCGCGTAGGTAGTCGAAAGACTGAAAGCCCCAGATGCAAGAATCTTTGATGAGAATTTGTAAGTGTTATCCGCGCTTCCGGGATTAAATTTTGTGACATAACCCTGATATTCGTATACTTCCCCGGCATCGACTACATTGACCTGAAACGTGTGCAGAACCCTGTCTCCGTAAGCCTCGACTAATGCAGCCTGTCCGGCATCTCCCGATATTTTTATCCCGGTAATTTCAGCGCTTCCGGGGTCAAACATCCCAAGACCCTTATCCATTGTAGTCCCTGAATCAAGAGTTGAAGTGTTTTTGTCACCCGTGTCCCCGTCAGGGATCGGGATAGTGTCGATGTCGATACCGTGTATGGTAATCCCATCAATTGTTACAATTGTTCCTAGTGTGTCAATATGGTCCGTCATTTTTTTAGGCTCCGTTTATGTGAACTTCAAAATTAATTGAATAGATGAATAGATTATTAGCAGAGTTTGAAACAAAAAAGGGAGCCGCTACAGCTTCAATACGTTTTATATGTGTGCTCCCCATGACAGTATTAACTTTTAAATTAAGTAAAGTATAAATTGCTCTTGCTTTCGATTCGGCGGTAGTATCTGCCGAATTCCGAACAAGAACGCCAAGCATAGGCTTGTGTAGGTCTCCGTCTGCCTGTTGTCCTGCCTGATCGAACAGAGCTATGCAGTTAGGTGTAAGAGCATCAAAACCATGATAAAAAATATCAGTTCCTAGAGTGCCGATGCCTGACGTTTGCAGATATGTCCCGATATCGTCAAGCCATGCCGGAAGACTCATAATGCTCCCTTCATTTCAGCCTCTAGTTTTTTAATGAGTTTGTAAGACATCAGATTAAAAGGAGTAGCTAAATATTTCATGCTCCCAACGTTATGACTCATTGGGATTTCGTGAACGGCAGCCGCATAGTTCATAACATAGGAAATTCTCATATAAAATTCTGTAATTGTATTTTTCATCACAAAGGCGCGCCCTGATCGCCTAAGAGCCCCGGTATCGACCGGACAATATTTCATTTGGGACTCTCTAAGAACTTCATTCGACCAGTCCTTGATACCCTGCCTGCCCAATTTTTCAAAGTGTGCCTGAGTTAATGCGAGTTTCGCAAGACAAGCGGCAGACCCCGGCATTATAATCCCCCTCCTGATTTGGAGAGATAGACTTCAACACAAACGGCTCGGTTCATGTGGTCCCGAATCGTTGCTATAGAGGCTATGAACGGAGTAGCCCCGGACGGAAGTGTTATTTTATCGTCGTATCCGATTGAAGTACCAGCCGGGAACATGAGCCAGGCAGAGGCGACAACTTCTTGATTATTATTATTGATTATTTTCTGGCTGACTTCCTGATATTTACAGGTAAGTGTGGCAGGAGTCCCATAGCTAACAACATGATGAGCATTTTTAGATACGTTTCTTGCTATGGTTACTGATGCTGGAAAATACATTTTTAAAACTTTCCTAGGACAAACTCTAAAATTGCAACAATGATGGCGATAGTAATAGATACTGCAAGCCCTAACAAAGCAGTTCTAACAGAGCATAATTCATTTTGAACGTCCTCAAGCCCTTTACTGATTTCGGTTTTCAATTCTTTTTCGCCCTCTTTCCGGTCCTCTCGCTCCTGGATTATTAACTCTTTTAGGTCGCATTTAGTAACTTCTCGGTTTTTTTCACATTCTCCCCGTAAAACATAAGCCGGGGACTGCCCTACCGCCGTACCATCACCTTCCCGTTTCGGAAATATCAAAAAATGGAATTCCCCCGGACATTGAGAATTCTATATATGGGGTGTCCGGGGTGAGTTGTCCGGGGGTAGTGGCATTGCTGCCCTCATCTTCATGCATTATTATTCAAGCTCCGCGTTCACTGTTCCGCGCCCTACCCGTCCGTAGGGAATCGCGAAGGAAGCCATAGACACATACAGATATTTCCGTATGTAAGTGTCTGCTGCATCCTCGTGTTCTTTGATTTCGCTAATCAGTCCTGTGTTTGATTGAGAATAGTTTCCAGAACTCACGGAGGCGGCTAATTCTCCATTACTTCTCGCCTTTTTTAATACTGCTGCGACAGAAGCGTGTATCCCGGCAAATTTTAGATTAGTATCTGTTGAGCTTGCGCTTCCTCCTGATTTTGCTGCAATCTCATCAGATACAAGAGCTATAATTGCAGTGATATCCGCATCGGAAACGCTTGCTGGAGAAGCGAACGCTCGAACATCAGCAACCGAACACAGAGCCATTTAACGCACCTTAAACTATCTTCACAGAGTTTCCTAGTTTCTTAGCCCGTTCTTCCGGGCATTCAAAAACCTGTCCTTTTTTGTAGATTTCCGGCTTTCCTGGGATAAGGTCAATAGCAAGGTGAGAAACCTTCACCTGAACCTTAACCGTTCCTTCTTTTGTCATTAGATCCCGCTCAGTTTGCAAATTGCTACATTGTGTTTGATTCTCAGAATTCCGGCTGAATAAACTCTGCCGGTCAGATCTCCTGTGTCCGGGTGCTCACTATTGAAACCATGTTCAACTGTGTAATTCTGAGTCAGGTAAAAATCAAAGTATGGTCTTCCGGCTGAGGGAGTTGGCAGGAGAAGCCCGCCGTCAGCAGGGAGGACGGTTTCAGGGGCAGCGTACACTTTCCCACCATTTAGCATCCGTTCAACTATGGGCATTTCGAGTGCGCCCGATTCTGGATGGACACTTGCTTCGAGTTCCCCGTACTGAGTTGCAGGGAGGACCATGTTAAGAGGCATATTGTAAGCGGGGACTCCATCTTCTGCCATTAGGGTTTTCCCTCCTGCTACGGCTTTTATGGCATTTCCCCAAGTGCCGAAATCGAGAGCGGTCGCACAGTTGTTCCCTGCGCCCTGATACAATCCGTTGATGTCGTAGTTTGAACCGTCGTTGCTTACGCCCTGTATAATAGCAAGGTCTTCTGCGGATACCTGTCTATATCCTGCGGAAAGTGCGGCTGCTGAGTCTATATCCGTACCGTTTACTTTCCAAGATTCGTACATCCTACGGGGGACTTTGTAATCTTTCCAGTAGACGGGGACTTTGGAATTTGCCAAAGTGACATCAATTATGTCCTCGTTTCCATCTGTGAACCCGTAGGAGACATACCCTTCGGACATTTCGGTGATTTTTCCCCAGTCTACGCTGGAAATCCCGAATCCCTGCGCAGGAGTAACATAAACGAGTTTGCGCCCGATATTGACCTGCCTGAGCGGATCTACAAGCTGTGATTCTACCTTTTTGGAAAAAGTTGCAAGTGCATTTGTCATGTTTTTAGCCTCCTTAGATCAGGCTCAGGACCATCAGGTCAGCAGAGACACCGGCTCCGGTTGTCACTGATTCCATTGCGATACCTACGACAATACCGCCCTCTGGGACAGTACCAGAAATAGGAGCAGGGGTGGCAGAACTTTTTACTTCTGTATTTCCCGCTTTTGTGGCTGCTGCGGCTGCTTTTGATACTTCCCCGTTTGCGGCGGCTACGAGCCGGTCACCTTTTACAATGGTATTGCTATCAGCAAGTGATGCAACAACGACAAAACCGCCACCATACAAAACCGGAGCCTGTGCCCCTGCTGCATAGATGGTGTTCACGTCCGTCGGCATGAATCCCGCATTTGTTACCTGTTCGTATCCGAGCCATCCGACAGAGATCCCGGCTGCTCCACAAACTTTGATATCATTATCGTTTGAGCCCTTGATTACGAGCCGTCCTGGGTACATGTTTGTAGCTGTTTCGACGTTAAGCTCCATGACAAGGGGTTTACCGGCAGCTACAATTTTGTTTGTTGGTTTCCTGAGTCCTAGATTTGACATTACTCCCACGCTCCTGTTTTGGCGTTATATGCGCCCGTACATGCCGTATTTGTCCCGGTTGGTGTTGCAGGATACTGAGCCCCTGCGGAAAGCTCCACACCTGAAAACTCTTCAGCGAGTTTTGAGAGATCGGAAGCTGCAAGACTCTTATAGTCTTCTGGTTTAGTCTCAAGTCCGACTTTCTCGCGGGCACTTGCAAAAGCCTTGAATGCTGTTTCCCTTTCGGTTTCCTTGGCTTTTTCAGCGTCGTGGTCTGCAATTGCGGAGGCAATCAATGTTTTTACGGTTTCCATCGGTACGCTGCCTGCTTTTTCTTTCTCAAAAGATGCAATGAGTGACACTTTTTCACTTAGCTCTTTTTCAAGAGTCGCTTTGCTGGCTGTCAGTTCTTCTATCTGAGTTTCCAGAGGTTCAATTTTTGGAGTAAGTTCCTGTATTGTCGCTTCACTCGCGGCAAGCTGTTTTTCCAGTTCTTTGATTTTTGTTTCTAGTTCGGCTGTCATATGACCACCTTGTGTATTTTGTGAGGCTGTTATAATCGTAAATTCAGAAAACGTTTTCAGTCCTGTTTCTCCTCCCTCTGAAGCTGCAACTTCCCAGGAAGCGTCGGCCCATGCGGGGTTCTGAACGAGTGTTAAAGAACGTGCATTAAAATTAGTAGCCCATCCGTCGGTTACGCTTGCAGCTTTTCCGTAGATGCTCCAAGTATTATTCCATGTACCATCTGAAATTTTTTGAGAGGCGATCGAATCAGTAATGGCAACTTTCGCTTTGATGTGGTTGCCGTCCTGCCAGGCATCCATTACGCGCCCGATTTCCGCTTTTGGGTCTTCTGTGATATCGCAACCGTGAGGACTTTCGCGGGAGCATATACGAACAACAGACGATTTAAGAGAGTTGATAGCGTTGTCTGTTTCTGAGTCTTTCAGACCCCAATTGTTAACGTTTTTTTGATTTATGGGGTAGACATTGCCCTCAATAAAAAGAGTCATTTATAATTGTTAACGCTGTTAACTGTTATAAAATTAACTGTATAATATTCTGAATATGTAAAAAATAGAAATTAATCAAAAGTTAATAACGGTACAAAATCTAACTAATTCTAAGCCCCGACATTCAACGATCTATACAAGCCTAATGCAATCCCATTGATGGTGTGAATTAAAGCTTATCTGTGACAAGATGTGAAGCCACTGGGAACACTCCACCCAACACCCAAGCACCTAAGAAATAATATTCAATTCCAAAGAGAACTATCCAGAAAAATGGATTATGCAAGGTCTTACGATGTCCGAAGATTTTGTTTATAATCCAACCAATCGCGCCCAACCTTTTTGTTGCTCTTGAATGGGTGTCTACATCAGGCGTGAAATAGTAAGTATTCCAGATCCATTTTAAAACAAAAAGAATTGAGAATATAATAGACGCTCTGTAATACCCTAATAAAAAGAGAGTAGGAAAGAGGGCATAGAAGTTAAGGGCTTCGTGTTGTTTACCGTTCATTTATCCTCTGGAAGTTCAAAAATCGACCACACAACCGCGCCTCTTGGTGGTTTGTAAGAGATAGGTGTCTCGAATTTAAGATGTCTTCTCAAATGCCAGAAACATGTTTTCCCCTCTTGATAATACTCTGATGGTGCTAAATGTTCATTTTTGTATATTTCATATTCAA
>Ga0265294_10002455_pt1 | contig 24294 bp, 18 predicted proteins | sample MunlanPumphouse3_FD_192504 | JGI IMG/M metagenome (GOLD analysis project Ga0265294, IMG submission 192504) | Groundwater microbial communities from a municipal landfill in Southern Ontario, Canada - Pumphouse #3 | ecosystem: Environmental > Aquatic > Deep subsurface > Groundwater | place... | reverse complement strand
TGATCTCAGTTCACGACTTTAGAGCTCTACGGAGTGAGTGCTCTCGACTTTGCCAAAGCCCTCCAAGATTATGGGTACCACCCCCCGACAGTCTACTTCCCCCTTATTGTCAGTGAGGCTCTAATGTTTGAGCCCACCGAGAGTGAGAGTAAAGAGACTTTAGATGGGCTTATTGAGGCCTTAATTGAGTTAGGAGAGTTGGCCAAAACTGATGGTGATAGACTCAAAGAGGCCCCCCTCACCCGCCCCATAAAGAGGATTGATGAGGCTAGGGCAGCCAAGAATCCCATCTTAAGATGGAAGCCTAAAGAGTAAACCATACTCTTGTTAATAAAGGGGTGGGGTATGTCTAAGCGGATTATATTTATAATATTGCTCGTCTTAATACCGTTGAACTTACTAATAGCACAAGACTTTGTTACCGAGATAGACGGTGCAGGCAATAAGGTATTAGTTGAATATATTGGGTACGATTACGATGTAGTTATACCCAACGATATTACCGTAATTGGGTTTGGAGCTTTTGCTTATAATCACTCTTTAGAAAGTATTGTCATCCCTGATAGCGTCATTAAGATTGGGGTTGGGGCGTTTTATGAATGTAGCTCTTTAGAAAGTCTTACCATTCCTGCTAGTGTCACTTCGATTGGAGATAGTGCTTATTCTTATTGTAGTTCTTTAAAAAGTATTGCCCTTCCTGATAGTCTCACTTCGATAGGAAATTTTACTTTTTCTTTTTGTCATTCTTTAGAAAGAATCACCCTTCCTGCTAATCTCATTTCGGTTGGCGATGGGGCATTTGCTTATTGTGAGTCTTTAGAAAGTATCATCCTTCCTGATAGCGTTACTTCGATTGGCGATGGGATGTTTTACGAATGTAGGTCTTTAGAGAGTATCATCCTTCCTGATAGTCTCACTTCGATAGGAGATGAGGCTTTTTACAAATGTAGCTCTTTAGAGAGTATCACCCTTCCTGTTAATCTCATTTCGATTGGAGATAAGGCTTTTTACGAATGTAGCTCTTTAGCAAGTATCACCCTTCCTGCTAGCGTCACTTCGATTGGAGATTATGCGTTTTATTATTGTGATTCATTAAAGAGTATTGCCCTTCCGGATTGTGTCACTTCGATTGGAGATAGTGCTTATTCTTATTGTAGTTCTTTAAAAAGTATTGCCCTTCCTGATAGTCTCACTTCGATTGGCGATAGGGTGTTTTACGAATGTAGGTCTTTAGAGAGTATCACCCTTCCTGATGGCCTTACTTCGATAGGAGATGAGGCTTTTTCTTATTGTCGTTCTTTTAAAAGTATTGCTCTTCCTGATAGTCTCACTTCGATTGGCGATAGGGTGTTTTACGAATGTAGGTCTTTAGAGAGTATCACCCTTCCTGATGGCCTTACTTCGATAGGAGATGAGGCTTTTTCTTATTGTCGGTTTTTATCAAGTATTACACTTCCTGCTAATCTCATTTCGATTGGAGAGGGTGCTTTTATAGGGTGTTCTTCTTTAGAAACGATAATTGTTTCACAAGATAATCCCAGATATGTTTCAATGCAGGGGGTACTATTTGACAAATCGTTAAAAAGTATTCTAGCTTTTCCTGCAGAAAATGGATTTAAAACATACTCAATACCAGAAGGTATAGTTTCTATTGAATCTGGAGCTTTTGCTTATAGTGGCTTTTTAGAAAGTATTACCCTTCCTGATAGCGTCACTTCGATTGGAGATTGGGCTTTTTATTATTGTGATTCTTTGGAAAGTATTACCCTCCCTGCTAGTCTAACTTCAATTGGAGATTATGCGTTTTATTATTGTGATTCTTTAGAAAGTATTACCCTCCCTGCTAGCGTCACTTCGATTGGGAATAGTGCTTTTAGTGGGTGTAGTTCTTTAGAAAGTATCACCTTTCCTGATAGCGTTACTTAGATTGGAGATGAGGCTTTTATCAGGTGTATATCTTTAGAAAGTATCATCCTTCCTGATAGCGTCACTTCGATTGGAGATTATACTTTTTATGGATGCAGCTCTCTTAAAGAGATAAAGGTAGGAAGTGATAATAGTTATGCCTTCAAATATTTCTTGGGAACTGAGTATGAGAAATATCTGTTGTATGGCCCTTCTTGGCTTTAGGTAGATCTCTCTCTCTCTTGCTTTTGCTCCAGCTGTAAACCATACTCTTACTAACAAATGGGGGGAGAGATGTCAAAGCGAATCGTATTTATAATATTGCTCGTCTTAATGCCAATGAGTCTACTAATGGCCAGTGATTTCATTAGCGACATCGATAGTCAAGGCAACAAAGTCTTAGTTGAATATATTGGGTACGATTACGATGTAGTTATACCCAACGATATTACCATTATTGGGGAGTGGGCTTTCTATGATTGCTACTTTATCGAGAGTATTGCTATCCCCGATAGTGTAACGACGATTGAGATGGCAGCTTTTTATGAGTGTAGCTCTATGGAGAGTATCACCATCCCCACGAGTGTTACCCAAATTGAAGCGGGGGCGTTTTATGGATGCGACTCTCTAGAAGAGATTAAAGTGGCATCTGGCAACCCTCGCTATAGTTCTATTGACGGGGTGTTGTTTGATAAAAGAGAAAACAGTCTCCTGATATTCCCCATGGGGAAGGATCAAGCAGCCTACTCAATACCTTGGGGTGTAACTTCGATTGAAATGGCAGCTTTCGCTTTGTGTTCTTCTTTAGAGAGTGTTTATATTCCCAATAGTGTCACCTCAATTGGAGAGGGGGCATTTTTTGAGTGTTCCTCTTTAGAGAGTATCGCCATCCCTAATAGTGTCACATCGATTGGCGAGATAGCTTTCTCTGAATGCTACTCTTTGGAAAGTGTTTATATTCCAGAGAGTGTAACTTACATTGGTGAAGATGTTTTTATGGGGAGTATCTTTCTCGAAGAGATAATAGTCTCTAGTGATAACCCCAAGTATGCCTCAATCCAAGGGGTCCTATTTGACAAAGAGGAGAAAGCTCTGCTGGTGTTCCCCATGGGCAAGAGTAATGCAACCTATACAATCCCCGATGGTATAGTCACGATTGGCAACTCCGCCTTCGATGATTGTGACTCTCTAGAGAGAATCTTTATCCCAGATAGCGTCACTACAATTGGGGACGGTGCCTTTTATTATTGCACTTCATTGGAAGATATTATTATCCCCAAGAGTGTCACTCAGATAGGTGAATGGGCTTTTCTTGGGTGCAAATCTTTCAAAAATATTGTTATTCCTAATAGCGTTAAACATATAGGTGACTTTACCTTTGGTTACTGTAGCTACTTAGAGAGCATTACTATCCCCGATAGCGTTACCTCAATTGGAGATAATGCATTTGATGGGTGCAGCTTACTGGAGAGTATCATCCTTCCCAAAAACCTCACCTCAATTGGGGATGAGGCTTTTGCTTGGTGTAGCTCTATGGAGAGTATCACTATACCAAAAAGTGTCACCTATATTGGTGATGATATTTTCTATTTCTGTAGTGCTCTCAATGAGGTATTGGTCTATGAAGGGAGTTATGCTGCCAACTTTTTCCTAGGCACGGAGTACGAAGAGTACCTCTCTTATGTCCCCTCGTGGCTGAGTAACTAGGAGGAGTAGCAAAACTGATTGCACTAGAGCCTCTTGAATAGTATATTTAGGGACATGAATACAATATTAATCCGTGATGGACTTTTAGTTGAACCTAACCGCTCTTGGCATGCCGATATCTTGATTGAAGGCGAGAAGATCGTCCGTGTGGAGAGCCACATAGACCCCGATGAACTCCCCAAAGATACCACCATCGTTAACGCTGAGGGGTTGTGTATCCTCCCCGGTTTAATCGATGCCCACACCCACTACCACCTCGTCTCACGGGGGACTGTCACGGCTGACAGTTTTGCTGAAGGGTCACGGGTTGCTGCCTACGGAGGGGTAACCACCGTCATCGACTTTGCCGACCACGATAAAAGAGCTCCGCTAGTTGCCTCCAGTGAAGCGCGTATCAAGGCGATGGAGGAGGGGATGGAGATCGACTTTGCCCTCCACCAAGGCGTCTATGGAATTCCAAAGAACTTGAAGGAAGAGCTAATCAGTGTTAAAGAGAGGGGCATTACAGCCCTTAAAATTTTTACAACCTACAAAGATGTGGGCTACCTGATTGAACAAGGTGGACTTAAAGAACTCTTTGAAGTAGCTAAAGAACTCAACCTCATGGTGTGTGCCCACTGCGAAGATGATGCTCTAATAGAAGAGATTGGGAACAACTATAAGGGGGATTATAAAGCAGCCGACCATCCCCTACTGCGCCCCGCTGAAGCTGAATATAGGGCGATTATGGCACTGGGAGAATTAGCCAAAGAGGTTGATATCCCCCTCTACATAGTCCATCTCTCAAGTGCTCGGGGTTTAGATGCCGTGCATACCCTGCGCGCCCAAGGGGTCACCTTGATGGTGGAGACAACTCCCCATTACCTCCTCTTAGACGACACTTACCTTGAAGGGGAGGACTCCTCTCTCTATGTGATGACCCCCCCCTTGAGGAGTAAAAAAGATAAGCTAATCTTACAAGATGCCTTAGTGGCGAAAGAGATTCAGGTGGTGGCTACCGACCACTGCACCTTTACTAAGGAGCAAAAGAATTCTTCCAAAGATTGTCGCACAATCTTCCCCGGTGTACCGGGAAGTGAAGAGCTCTTGCCATTAATCCACACCTTTGCTGTCGCCTCGGGGCGGATGAGCCTTTCTCATATGGTGCGCCTCCTCTCAACAGCCCCAGCCAAGGCTTTTGGTCTCTACCCCCAAAAAGGGTCACTAGAGGTGGGCAGTGATGCTGATATCGTAATCTTTGATAGTGAACACCTTTGGACCCTCTCAGCTGAAAATCTCCACAGTGCTGCCGGTTACACCCCTTACGAAGGGTTCAACGTGGTTGGCAAAGCGATTATGACCTACTTGAGGGGACGATTAGTTGTGGGTGACGGTATCTACCTAAGCAAGAAGGGGGGAGGCAAATTTATCGAAGCCCAAGAGTCACTCGTTTTCGAAGGCTTTAGGTGAGGTAGAGCTTCCTAACTAAAAAGAGGACCAAACGGTCAGGTAAGATGCGCTTCAAGAGAAGAAGTATTTTATAACTTAAACCAACAGCTACCCGCGGAGGGGGCGAAGAGCGCTGTGCTAAGCGCCATACTGTCTTTGCCACCTTCGAAGGGGGGTAACCCCCCTGCTCATCTTTACCCATCTGTTCAATAGCGTGAATCCCTTGCTCACTGTAGGGAGATCCTTCGGGGATAGCTGCGACTCGCTGAGCGGTGAAAGGGGTCTTAGTATCTCCCGCTTCAACGACTGTTGCCCTCAAACCAAAGGCTCTCCCCTCCATCCTTAGGGCATCACTGTAGGCTTCTATGGCAAACTTAGTGGAGCTGTAGTGGCTCTGGAAGGGGAGGGAGATCTTCCCTCCAACCGACCCCATCGTGATTACCAGCGATGCTTTGCGCTCTCTCATAAAGGGGAGGAGGTGACGATTGACCTTTAAGACGCCAAAGAAGTTGGTCTCAAACTGTTGGTAGACCATCTCTAAGGGGGTATCTTCGGCAGCCCCGGCTATCCCAAAACCGGCACAGTGGAGGATAACACCAATTCCCTCGCCAGTGAGGCTTTTAGCTTCAGATTCTATAGCGGCTATGGTTTGCTCTACTTTAACCTCATCCCGGATATCTAAAGGGTAGATGTGGACATTAGGGGGGAGGGATTCCGCAATCTCCCCCCTACGGGAGACCCCCCACACCTGCCACCCCCTCTCAGCAAAGAGGTGGAGTGAGGCTAGACCAATCCCACTGGTGGCCCCTGTTATTAAAATGTTTGAGCCGTAAGGTCCCATCTATTCCTTCTTTAAGAGGTCTCTAATCTCTGTTAATAGGGCAATATCTTGTGGCGGAGCGGGGGGCGCCTCTTCAACAACCTCCTCTTCTTTCTTGAAACGGAATGAGTTGATCCCCTTGATAACAATGAAAAGCACAAAGGCAATCAGGAGAAAATCGACAACAGCTTGTAAGAACAGCCCATATGAGAGGACCAGCGGCTCTCCAGTGGCAGTTACTTTCTTTAAGACAAGCTTTAGGTCAACGAAACTGATTCCACCAATTATGAGACCCAAAAGGGGCATCACCACATCATTGACAAACGAGGTTACAATCTTACTGAAAGCTCCCCCTATGATTACACCAACTGCTAGGTCAATGACATTCCCTCTTGAGATGAAAGTCTTAAACTCTTCAACAAACTTACTTTTCTTGGCCATAAAACCCTCCCTGTTTTCATCAAATCTACCCTATATTTAACTATAGTGCTATATCTTCTTCACTTTTGATATTTATAGTATACTCTCTCAACAGCAGGAGAGATGTTATGGATAAACCAAAGAAGAGAATATTAACAGGCGATAGGACCACCGGAAAGTTACACCTGGGGCACTATGTCGGGAGTCTTGTTAACCGCGTAGCCCTTCAAGACACTTACGACACCTTCATCCTATTGGCCGATATCCAAGCCTTAACAACCCACTTTAATGAGCCTGAGTTGCTCTATAGCAGTATCTATGATGTCGCTATCGACAATCTTTCAGTTGGCTTAGACCCCAATAAAGTTACCTTCGTCCAGCAAAGTGCCGTTAAAGCGATTGCTGAGATGACCGTATTCTACTCAATGATTGTCAACGTTAATGCACTGCGCCACAACCCAACGATTAAGAGCGAGGCGGCCCACTACGGGTATGAAGATTTGACCTACGGCTTTTTAGGCTACCCGGTGAGTCAAACAGCAGATATAACATTTTGTAATGCCGACTTGGTGCCAGTAGGGGAGGACCAAATTCCCCACCTCGAGCTCTCACGGAAGATTGTGAGGAAGTTTAATAACCTCTATGGGACAAATATTACGGTGCCCCAAATTAAGTTGAGTGCAACTCCCCGTTTAGCGGGGCTCGATGGAAGTGCTAAGATGAGCAAAAGTGCCGGTAACGCTATCTACCTCAGCGACTCCGCTGAAGAGGTGCGAATGAAGGTGCGTAAAGCGGTCACCGACCCGGCAAGAATCACCAAAGATATCCCGGGGAATCCTGAGATTTGTAACGTCGCCAAGTACCATAAAATCTTCACCCCCGGCCGCTATGAAGAGTTGTCTGGTAAATGTCGTACCGCCCAAATCGGGTGTTCTGAGTGTAAAGAGATCTTAACGAAGAGTTTGAACGACCTCCTTGATCCCATCAGGGAGCGACGCGCCTACTACGAAGCTCACAAGGATGAGGTGCGCGATATTATCAACACAGGGAGCCGGATTGCCAATGAGATAGGTGATGAGCAGGTTGAGCGAATGCGTGAGGCGATGCACCTGGTTATATGAGCAGATCCTCCACTTTTAAAGAGGCCTTTCTCCTCACCATTCCGGTGATGATGGGCTACCTCGTTTTAGGGGTAGCCTTTGGTCTTTTATTGCAAAATGGGGGGTACCACTGGCTCTGGGCAACCTTAGCGAGTCTGGTGGTCTACGCCGGCTCGATGCAATTTGTCTTGGTAGGACTCTTAACCCAACAAGCCCCCCTCTTAACGGTTGCTGTCACCACCCTTTTAGTCAACTCACGCCACCTCTTTTACGGCCTCTCATTCATAGAGCGCTTTAAAGCTATGGGGAAGCGGGGCCTCTATATGATCTTCTCTCTCACCGATGAGACCTACGCTCTCCTCTGCTCGGTTGATGAGAAAGCTTCTGATACTCTAATATTGATTATTGCTCTTTTAAATCAAGCCTACTGGGTGATTGGTTCCACTTTAGGAGCTCTTGTTGGCTCTTACATTACAGTCAGCCTCGAGGGGATTGAGTTTGCCATGACTGCCCTCTTTACCACTATCTTAGTGGAGCAGCTTTTAGAGAAGAAGAACCGTATTCCTGCCCTTATTGGGTTTATCTGTGCTGCCGGAGCGCTCTTTTGGCTTGGCCCCGATAAGTTCCTCCTCCCTGCTCTGGGGGTGACGGTGCTCCTCCTTCTCCTGTTACGCCCTAATCTGGAGGTAAAAGGGTGAACCTAGTCCACTCCCTCCTAATAATAGGTGTCACTGCCCTTAGCACCCTCATAACCCGCTCTACCCCCTTCCTTCTCTTTGGAAGGGGCGAGAAAAGGGTGGGGGGGACAATCCTCTACATTGGGAAAATCCTCCCTCCAGCGATTATGGCAACCCTTCTAGTTTATGCCCTCAAAGAGATCTCTTTTGGAGAACTCAGTGGCTGGCTCTTTGATTTGGGAGCAATTGCGGTAACAGCTTTAATTCACCTAAAATGGCGTAATGCCCTCATAAGTATTGCGGTGGGGACTATCCTCTATATGGTTTTGGTACAAGGACTCTTCTGGTAGCTTTGCGACTCGTCTCGGATGTGTTACATTAAGAGTATGGAAGAGAAAAAGACGAGGAGAAGAGAGTTATATCCCACTACGGTTTTCACCAAAGAGGTGATAGAGAGTGTCTTAGTGATCGACCCCTCTTTAGACCTTGATTTATTAAATAATATTGCACTCAAAAAGCGACCCGAGAGGTCTTTGGAGGGGAATCTTAACCACTTCACTAAGAAAGACCTATTGGAACTAGGTGAAGACTTAGGACTCCAAATCCCCAGCTCTCAGAAGAAAGGGGAGGTGGTCCAAGCTGTCGCCCAACAAATTGAGGGGGAGTTTTCAAAACTACTCCCCTACTTCCCCGTTAAAAATCTTGAGTTTTTAGCCCGCTTCAGGGGGAAGGGGAGTGTGAAGATCAATCCTAATAAGTTGAGCTTCCACGATATCTCCCACCTCCAAAACTTTGGTTTCATCTTCCTCTACAAAGGGGGCTCGGCATTTACCCTAGTGACCCCCACCGAACTTATAGATAAGCTAGAGATCTTGAGCGATTTAAACTTTTGGAAAGGGGCCGAACTTAACCAGCGCATCGACGCTTATGCCATTGCATTGACCAACCTCTATGGTGTTCTCGACATCGACCAATTTGCCATTGTCTGGAACAGGTTTGAGAGTGAGACTCTCACCCCTGCCATGATTCAAGATGAACTACACGCTTTAGGACGGGTTCAATACTATTGGTGGATTCTCGACGAATTGGTAATCTCCTCCTACTTCAAAAGTATCGATGAGGTTGAGCTCTTCTTAGATAATGTTAAACAGGTCGCCTATTACGCCCCCAGTCGTGAAGATCTAATTACTTACTTCAAGACCCCCTACGACGACCAATCCCCCGCTGCAAGTGCGATGATTGAGTTCCTATCGGGGTATCGCCTTCCCGCTGGGGAGCAGATTGAAGAGCTGATGGGCGAAATTTCCGATGCGTGTATCATGGGTGAGAGGATGCAAGATGTCTTTAACCTCCTCAACGAGTATGGACTCCTCTTTAACGAGATGGAGGAGATTGACCGCTTCACCGAACTCTTTGCTCAGATGAATCAGAGTTGTCGTAAATGGGAGCTGAGGGGCCACCTCCCTGAAACTGCTAAAAAGGGAAAAACTTCTTAGGGTATTTGACTGAAATAAGGATTGAGTTGAAAGAGACAACGGTCCCCCTTTTAAGTAACTACAACGAGAGGCAAAGCGATGCGTAAGAGGCTTGAAATTGAAGAGCTATTACCCCACCGTCCCCCCTTCCTTTTTATTGAGGAGATTGTGGAAGCCAATAAAGAAGGGAGTGTGGGGCGCTACCGCTTTAAGGAGAATGAGTTATTCTTTGCAGGTCATTTCCCCCACTATCCAATAGTGCCAGGGGTTATTTTAATTGAAATGATGGCCCAATGTGGTGGTGCGGGTGTCAATAAGATGGGGTATTATAAAAAAGATACACTTTTTGTCCTAGCATCTGTGGAGAAAGCTAAATTCCGCCAAGAGGTATTTCCTAACGCTGAAGTGAAGGTTGAGGTGAAAAATCTGAGAACCTCAAAGCTGATGCTTAAGCAGAGTGGTAAGGTCTATGTGGGGGAGGATGTTGTCGCTGAGGCGACCTGGCTCTGTGTGGTGAAGGAGCTGGACGGATGATAATCAAACAGCGGATATTGCGCAATGTCTCACTAAATGCCCACCCTAAAGGGTGTGCTCTTTATGTGAAAAAACAAATTGAGTGGCTCGAAGGGCTATCGGGTGTTTTCTCCAACTTCCCCAAGAGAGTTGTGGTCCTTGGTGGCTCTAGTGGCTATGGCCTTGCTACTCGCCTTGTCAGTAGCATCCTCGGCGGTGCTTCAACTATCAATGTCTCGTTTGAGCGGGAACCCAGTGAGAAGCGTACAGCCTCTGCGGGGTGGTACTCTTCCCACGCCTTTGAGGAGGAAGCAGCTAAGCGAGGGCTCTATGCTAAATCTATCTTTGGGGATGCCTTCAGTGACGAAGTGAAAGAGGCAACAGCAGAACTCATTGCCAACGAGTTGGGGCAAATTGACCTTTTAGTCTATTCACTCGCCTCGCCCCTCAGAATTGACCCTATTACAGGGGAGACTTACCGCTCTGTTTTGAAACCCATTGGAGTTGATTATAAAGCCCTATCGCTTGATCCCTCCACAGGGGTTATCGGGGAGGTGGTAATAGAGAGGGCCCTAGCGGGGGAGGAAGAGGCCACTGTTAAAGTGATGGGAGGGGAGGATTGGGAGCTTTGGATTGATACTCTCTTAGCCAAAGGGCTCTTGGCCCCCTCTTTCAAGAGTGTTGCCTACTCCTATATAGGTCCTGCTCTCACCTACCCAATCTACCGAGAAGGGACGATTGGACGAGCTAAGGAGCACCTTGAAGCAAGTAGTCACACAATCAGTGAGAAGCTAAAGCCAATTGGGGGAGAGGCCTACGTTTCGATTAACAAAGCTCTCGTCACTAGGGCCAGTGCCGTTATTCCAGTGGTCCCTCTCTATATTGCCCTCCTCTACCAAGTTATGAAAGAGAGGGGGGTACACGAGGGGACAACAGAGCAGATTTTCCGTCTTTTCCTTGAGCGTCTCTACACTTCAGGGGAGGTTCCTACCGACTCCAAGGGGCGCATCAGGGTAGATGAGCGGGAGATGGATAAAGAAATTCAACAAGAAGTTGAGCATTTGTGGGGTCTGCAGAGAGTGGGTGAAAGCCTCATAGGGGGCGATTTAGTGGGGTTTAACCTAGAATTTGCCCAAATCAACGGTTTTGGATTTGATGAAATTAATTATGAAGAAGAGGTCGACCCCTTTTCATAATGCCCCCACTCTGATACCATTCACCTGATTTTATAGGAGCGTGAATGGTAATTCAGGTTTTTCAGATGGTGGGAAGCCTCGGCCTCTTCCTCTACGGAATGAGAACGATGAGCGACGGTATCCAGAAGGTTGCCGGAGATAGGCTCCACTCAGTTTTGAACTTCATGACAGGGAATCGGTTCGCCGCTATCTTTACTGGGTTGTTTGTAACGGCGATTATCCAATCCTCTTCAGCTACTACCGTAATGGTGGTCAGCTTTGTCAACGCCGGCCTTCTACAGCTAACCCAAGCCATTGGGGTGATTATGGGGGCCAACGTCGGGACTACTGTCACCGGTTGGTTGGTTGCCAGTCTCGGCTTTAAGATTGAAATTATTGTTATTGCTCTCCCCGCCATCGGGATTGGCTTTATAATCCTCCTTCTCAAAAAGTTTCGATACCGCGATTTTGGTGAAGTTTTAATTGGGTTTGGCCTCCTCTTTATGGGGCTTGAGTTCCTCAAGAACTCGGTCCCTGATATCGGTAAATATCCCGAACTTCTCCAAAGGGTGGCCCAGTTTGCCAATAAAGGGTTCTCCTCCTACCTCCTCTTCATTGGGGTGGGGATGGTTTTGACAATTATTGTCCAATCCTCATCGGCAGCTATGGCAATTACCCTTATGATGGCCTACTCAGGGTGGATCGATTACCCCACAGCAGCTACTATTATCTTAGGGGAGAACATCGGGACAACCATCACCGCTTATATCGCTTCAATTGGGACCAGCGTCAATGCGCGACGGGCTAGTAGAGCCCATATTTTGTTCAACATTTTAGGGGTAATTTGGATGACCCCTGTCTTTATGCCCTTCTTGAAGATGGTCAATTTTATTACGCCGGGGAATGCCTTCTCAACCGATATTACAAATCCTAATGTTCTGCCCATGAACCTAGCGATGTTCCACACCCTCTTCAACGTCTTTAATACAATCATCTTCAGCTTCTTTATAAACCAGATCGCCTTTGTGGTGACAAAAATGGTCCCTGACGAGAAGGGTATTCCCTCTGAATACAAACTCAAATATATTCGAGCCTCCCTCCAAGATACCCCTGAGTTCTACCTCGTAACGGTTAAACGAGAGCTCTCTAAAATGGCCGATGTAATTGCCGATATGTTCACCCGCTTCTGGGATATCTTTAGCCAGCCTGAGAAGAAGCTGGGCGATGAGGTAGAGACCCAGAAGAGGATGGAGGACCTCACCGACCAGATGCAAGAGGAGATTACTAAATTCCTCTCCCAGTGTTCGATGGATACGATGAACCGCGTTACAGCCCGCAGTGTCTATAGTATGATGAGAATTACCAATGAGCTTGAGAGTATTGGCGACAGCTGTTTCAATTTGATGCTCTTAGCTGAACGGCGCCACCGTAAGCAAATTGAGATTGACGATGCGGCAATTGAGTCCCTTTTGCCTTATGTCGACTTGGTGAACCAGTTTATTAGGTTTATTAGGAGCCACCTCAATGAGCACATCTCAAGTGAGAATATGGCAGTTGCGGTCAACCTAGAGAATAACATTAACAAGATGCGCAACACCTTAAAAGAGTCGGCTTCATCACGTCTTCAAGAGGGGGCCGATGTTAAGGCTGAACTCCTCTTCATCGATGTGGTACGTCACGTTGAACAAATTGGAGACCACTGCCTCAACATTGTGGAGAGTGTTGCTCGCCTCGGCTAAAGTGACCACCTAATTTTTCAGCCCACCTCTCAGGATATCCCGCATAGTATTTGCCCCACCGCTCCTTCTTAATCTTATTGAAGAGGAGGGCGTAGCAAGCCCTTGAGAAGGAGGGGAGTCCAATTACCAAGAGGTAGAGGGGGCCCACCATCCGAGACTGGAGAGAGTGACCCGCCTCGTGATTACGGTTTTGCTCTCTCCCTGTATAGAAGATGAACCAACCCAGAGAAACACCAATTGGGGCCACTATAAAGAGGCGCCTTTGCTCAATAGTTATCTTAGTTACCTTCTTAAGGGTAACCATGTACAACAACACGAGAGCCCCCAAAACATTTTGGGGGAGCTCCCAAGTGAGGCCACTCAGTGTTGCTAAGAGAGTGAACAGCTTGTTACTCTTGGTAGTGTCCTGGAGGGATGAGGTCTCCAAACTTCTCCCTAGCCTCCTTTATTTTAGTAATCGTGGCGTCCCAATAGTCGAAGATATCTTGTGGAGTATTGGGGTCTGTCTTCTTGTAGAAAGCTTTGGTGCGCTCCAACTTCTCAATCCACTTAGTGGAGCGGAAGGTGAAGAGGTAGTTGTAATCTTCTTCACTGAACTCCTCATCAAGATATTTCTTGAAGAGCTCTTTTAGGTCCTCATACTTTGGAATTCTCCCTGTTGGGGTGAGGTAGTAGCCAAATTCGTCGTAGATACGCCCCTCTGCCCAGTGGAGCCACACCTTCTTAGCCAATTTACTGGTGACAAATTTCCCCTCTGCATTGCGCATGAAGTAGTTGTTGCTAAAAATCTTGGGGGTATCGTCGACCTTCTCCCCAAACTTGATATTATTTTCGGTATAGACCCCTAAGGGGTAGGAGAGGAAGTCGAGGTTGGCCATAGGGCTGGGGAGGCGCACTCCTTCTGCCCCTATGGTGGCACTCGTCGTCTCTGACTCGAGGGTGGCTGCTTTGATTAAGATTCCGTCGCGCCAGTTGAACGACTCCTCAACGGGAACGGTAGTATCGCTATCGCGTCCCCCATAGAGGATTCCCTGAACTTTAACCCCGTTTTTAGCCTCAAACCCCTCTTTATCAATATTCTCTAAGTAGTCGAGGCGCATAGTGTAGCGGGCATTACCGTGAGCCACACCTACCTCATTCCCTTTTTGGTCTTTAACCCCCTTTTTCCAATCTCCAAAGTGGTTACGCCCTTTAGCGGGAGAATCGACCCCCATCCCGAGCCAGTAGGGTTTGTTATCGCTACCCCTCAAGACGTTGGAGAAGATGATCTCTTGGTCACGCATTAAGTTCTCAAAGATGAGGGGGTCATCTTTGGCATTGACATCTTTGATGATTCCAAACATTCCAAACTCAACGTTAACCGCCCTAAACTCTCCGTTAATATTTCTAAAGTAGGCGATATCATCGCCTACGATTTGTTCTCCTGGAATCATTGCTGTGGAGGTCTTTCCACATGCAGAAGGGTAGGCTCCACAGAAGTAGGTTTTACGGGCCTTCTCTTTATCGAGGGCAGCCATGATAAACATGTGTTCGCAAAGCCACCCCTCTTGTCCCGCTTTGTTGATTGCCAAGCGCATCGAGTGTTTTTTTAACCCCACTGAGTTTCCGGCATATTGGTTGTTCATCGAGTAGACGATGTTATTTTGGGTATCCATATAGATACGACGCTGAGCTATGTTTACCGATGTTCCCCGCTCATCGAGTTCTCCTGCTGAGTGGATAAAGCGGAAGAAATCGCCCTTCTCCTCCTTCTTCATCTTTAAGAAGTGGTTGTAGGCAGTGCGGTAGAGGATAAATTCGGAGTGGGCTACATACCAACTATCAGTGAACTGGATACAAGGGATAGAGAAGATACTTTCAGTGGGCCCTTCGCAGAAGAACTGAACAACAGCATCTTTACCACGCATTATCCCTTTGGAGATCTCCATTATCTCACAGTGTCCCTCTTCATACTCAACCATGTTGAGTCCCGTCATCTTCTCCAAGTTTTCTTTGTAGACAATATATTTTGTGTTCTCTTTATCGCGGGCTTGGTCCCCATATCCGTCCCAGTGGATTGTCTGCTTAGGGTGAAAAAGAGCCTCTTCCTCCCCTTTAGCCAATGCTTGGTCTCGCACATATTGGATATCTTCTTCACTATCGGTACACACAAAGATTGAGTCGGGATTACAATGTTCAGCGAAGAACCCGATGAATTCGACCACTTTGGGGTTTTTTAAGGCTTTAATTTTCCCAAAGCTAGTCGCACTCATCTTCCCTTTTAATAACTTCTTATATCTGCTCATAGTTCCTCCCATGCAAATATGCACACTTAAAGCCTAAACCTCTCCTAGTCGATTTGCAACTTCTCAAAGAGCTATTTGGGGCAATTAATTAGTTTGAAGCCTCTTCCGATTTATCTTGGCTTTTCTGAGGTGCTTTACGGTACTTCAAGAGGTTTTCCTTAGTAATGGCACCTGAGAGGACAAGGGATAATTTAGCGCTCGCAGGTCCCACCAATTCGTACAAGACAGCCGATGATAAGATAATCGTAGTGAGAAGATTGGCTAGATCAGGGGGGAGAAGGCGGTTACCCAAGGCAGCCAGCCCAATCGAGACTCCTGCCTGGGGACAGAGGGCCAGCCCCAAGTAGTTACGAATAGATTTATCCATCTTCAAAACTGAAGCGCCTGCAAAGGCCCCAAGGTACTTCCCAACAATCCTGATAAAGAAGTAGACAACCCCCATAATCCCCGCAACTCTCAACATCTGCAAGTCTAGTTTCATCCCCGAGACAACGAAGAAGGTGAGGAGAATCGGGGGGGCGAAGAAGTTAAGGAGCCTAAAGAGCTGCTCATCATCACTTATATTGACGTAGGTGGCTCCCAGCACCATACACGAGAGGAGGGGGGAGACCGACAAAATAGAGCAGAAGCCGGTGAGTCCAAAGATAGCAATCATTAAGACAACTAGGCGGTGGTCATCCGAGTGGCGTTTAGCAATTAGGAATTTTAAGAGGAAAGCAATTCCAAAGGCGGCTATTAGGGTTAGAAAATTCTTAAAGATTGGGATAAAGAGGGTTAAGAAGTTAACAGCCCCCGTATCAATTGCCTGAATAATAGCAGCTGAGACACTAAAAGCGATTAAGGCTACCGCATCATCGAGGGCGGTAACCTGCAAAACAGTCTCGACAAAGGGACCTGTAGCGTGGTATTGGCGGATGGTCATCATCGTGCTGGCAGGCGCTGTGGCCGAACCAATGGCCCCCAACATAATGCAAAACTCCCAAGAGAGGCCAAAGAGAAAGCGCATCCCAAAGGTGACCACAACGGCTGCTGTTAAGCTTTCGAAGAGGGTTAAAACAATGGCTTTACCCCCATTGGAGCGGAGCATGGGGAGCCTAAAGAAGCGCCCAACTGAAAAGGCGATAATTGCCAAGGCGATGTCAGTGACAACGTCGAGACTCTGAACAACTGCGATATCGACCAGCTTTAACCCACTGGGACCAATTAGTATCCCGGCTAAGAGGTAACCGGTAACGTGGGGAAGACGGGCAAGTTTAGTGATTCTAGTCATGAGGAAGCCAGCCCCTAAGATAAGGGCAAAGAGTAAAATTGTGGTTGCGCTGTCATGAAAATTGAAGAGTCCTTTTATGTGCTCCACCTATCCCTCCCTTCCAACTAGCGATTTTGTAATGTAGATGTATAATACACAATTTATTTATATAAGACAAATTATATTTTTTTATAAGGGTATCAATAAATTTAATTGATGAATAATAGGTTCCGTGGTAAGAGTACTAGAGAGGGGGTACAAAATGTTAGATACCAAGATAAAAACCTTTCTAACCCTTGTGGAGGTGGAATCATACACAAAAACAGCTGAATTGCTCCATTTGACCCAACCGGCGGTGAGTCACCAGATTAAGCAACTTGAAAATGATTATAAAATAAAAATTTTCTATAAAACCGGTAGGACTTTTAGTTTGACCGATGAGGGGAAGGTCCTCTTGCGCTATGCCAAGCAGGCTGCCTCAATAGAGGAGAATACCCGCTATGCCCTCGACGATATGCGCCACAACATTAGTCGCCTAAATATAGGGATGACCGCCACTGCTGAAGAGAATATGCTACCCCAGGTGATGGCTGAGTATTGCAATATCCACAGCCGCACTAAAGTGAGCATCGAGACGGGGACTTTAGAGTCGCTGAGAGCGCGCCTTCAGTCGTATGAGATCGACCTGGCCATTGTCGGAGGCTTCATTGCGGATGACGACTTAACTACCGTCAAAATTGATACCGACTACCTTAATCTGGTTGTCTCCCCTGTTAACCCCTTAGCCCTTGAGCAGAGTGTCTCACTTGAGCGGCTCAAAGAGGAGAAGTTTATCCTCCGCCCCATTGCCAGTGCCACCCGTCTCCAGTTTGAGAACTTTCTCAACTACAACGGCGAGACCGTTAAGAACTACAACGTGATGATGGAGATAGACAACGTCCCCATCATCAAAGAGTTGGTCTACAACAACCAAGGGGTGACAGTGATGAGCCTAAGGGCCTGTCTCCTTGAGCAGATAGCTGGTAAGTTGGTCGTAGTCCCTATCGATGCCCCCTTTAAGATGGTGAGAGAGCTCAATATTATCTACCGCAACGACTACCGTTTTCCCGAAGTTCCCGACGAAATTAGGCGCCTCTATTTGAAACTAAAGAAGGAGAGTGAGGCTACCTATAGTATTTAGCGAGGGGGAAGAAACTACGATTCAATTTAATTTATGAAATTATTAACCCAGCGTGGTAATTTACGGTACCTCGTAATATAATGGAAAATAGTTTAGAAAGTATTTTTAAAGAAACTCAGACTAAGAAAATGCTGTTACAACTCCATTTACGAAGGGAATAGGCTAATTTAGCAATAGAGGGGGCCAATAATGAGTGGAAAAGAGAGATTAAAACTTGCACTGAATCATAAAGAGGGGAAGGTCCCCGTCGATTTCGGTTCAACTTCAGTGACTGGAATTCACTGTAGTGTTGTAGAGAAACTGCGCAAGGTTTATGGCCTTGAAGAGCGCCTTGTCAAAGTGCACGAGCCCTACCAAATGCTAGGACTTATAGAAGATGACCTTTTAGAAGCGATGCAAATCGACGTAGTTGGAATTTATGGAACAAGCACTTTGTTTGGATTCCCTGTGGGCTCTGTGGCTAAGGAGTCAGACTTTAAAGAGTGGGTAGCACCTTGGGGACAGAAAGTCCTAGTCTCTAATCAGTTTGAGACTTCCGAAGATGCCGACTATTTCTACATCTACCCGGCAGGGGATAGGAGTGCCCCTCCTAGCGGACAAATGCCAAAGAGTGGGTTTTTCTTCGACACCATTGTGCGCCAAGGGCCCATCGATGATGATAACCTCAACGTTGAGGACAACCTAGAAGAATTTGGGAGGGTTACCTCCGCCGATTTAGAGTTTTATAGAGAGAGTGTCAAAAAGGCCTTAGCTACTGGCAAGGGGATTATTGCCAACTTTGGGGGAACAGCCTTTGGAGATATCGCATTAGTACCAGCCCCAGGCCTGCGCTACCCCAAAGGGATTCGTGATGTTACAGAGTGGTACATCTCAACCGTAACGCGCCAAGATTACATCCATGCAATCTTTGAAGAACAATCTCAAATTGCTCTAGAGAATTTATCAAAGATCTATGGAGTCGTGGGAAATAACATTGATGCCCTTGTCATCTGTGGGACCGACTTTGGGACACAAACGGGACAGTTTTGTTCAGTTGAGACTTTCAACTCTTTATATGCTCCCTACTACAAAAAGGTTAATGACTGGATTCATGCTAATACAACTTGGAAGACCTTCAAGCACTCATGCGGTGCAGTAGAGCCTCTCATCAGTTCTATGATTGATGCCGGTTTTGACATCCTCAACCCTGTCCAGTGCTCAGCCACTGGGATGGACCCCAACCACCTAAAAGATACCTACGGCGAGAAGCTAACCTTCTGGGGCGGTGGTGTAGATACTCAAAAGACACTCCCCTTTGGGACCCCAGACGATGTGCGCAAAGAGGTTCGCGAGAGGCTTGAAATCTTCAGTAAGAATGGGGGGTATGTCTTCAATACAATTCACAACTTACAAGCTGCTACCCCAATTGAGAATGTCGAAGCAATGGTTAAGACAGTTATAGAATTCAACGAAGCCAGATAATGGATAGATAAGTAAGTTTGAGAGCCCTAAAAAGGGGCTCTGTAACTTTGTCACTCTACTCGCTCCTTTTTTATTGATTAGAATAGAGGGTATAGAAGATACCAAGATTGAGTGGAGGGATTTGATGAAAGAGCTATTAATTATTGGGGGAGTGGCCGCTGGAGCAACAGCCGCTGCTAGAGCACGACGTATAGATAACGATGTTAACATCACCATGTTAGAGGCAGGAGCTGATGTCTCCTTTGCCAACTGTGGTCTCCCATACTACCTTGGAGGCGATATCGAATACCGCTCATCCCTAATTTTGGCTAGCCCCGAGACCTTCTACGACCAGTATAGGGTAAATGTTCACACCAACACTGAAGCACTGGAGATTGATCGTACTAAGAAGCGGGTTAAAGCCATTAATAACGAAACAGGGGAAGAGCGCTACTATCCCTACGACTCCCTCATCTTAGCCCAAGGGGGGAAGCCGGTAGTTCCACCCCTCGAAGGGGTTAACAAGAAGCATGTGTTCCAACTCTGGACCTTAGCCGATATGGATGCCATCGATCAATTCCTCTTTGAGAGCAACCCCAAGAGCGCTGTTGTTGTGGGGGGCGGATTTATTGGCCTAGAGATGGTTGAAGCCTTAGTGAAGCGGGGTATAAGTGTCACCTTAGTTGAGATGGCTCCTCAGGTCCTTCCCAACTTAGAGGGGGAGTTTGCAGGCTTTATAACCAAAGAGCTCCTTGACTATGGTGTTAAGCTAAAGCTGGGAACCTCTCTTCACGAGATTAAAGATAGCCACGCTGTCCTCAGTGATGGCACTGTCGTTGAAGCCGACTTTGTCCTCCTCTCAATTGGTGTCAGGCCAACTCTCCAACTTGCCAAAGATGCTAACCTCACTTTAGGAGACTCAGGAGGACTCCTTGTCGATGAAAACCTGCGAACGAGTGACCCCAATATCTACGCCGCTGGCGATATGGTGGAGATCTTAGATGAAGCGAGTGGCAAGAGTATCCGTGTCCCCTTAGCCGGACCTGCCAACCGACAAGGGCGAATTGCTGGAGAGAATGCTGTTGGTGGGAGTAAGGTCTATAAAGTACCCTCAAACTCATCGATAGTAAGGGTCTTCAACGCTATAGCGGGTTCAACTGGTATCAACTTAAAGGGGGCCAAGAGTAAAGGACTCGATGTCGATGCCATAGTAATCCACAAAGCTAGCCACACCTCTTATTTCAAAGGGGCTCAAAAGGTGAGTGTGATGCTCATTTGGGAGAAGACGAGTAAGAAGATTTTAGGGGCCCAAGTGGCGGGCTATGTAGGGGTCGACAAGAGAATCGACGTCTTAGCTACAGCGATTGCCGGAGGTTTGACAATTGAAGAGTTAGGGGAACTGGGACTCTCTTATGCTCCCCCCTTCAACTCCCCCAACGACCCGGTCAATATGGCCGCCTTTACCGCTGTAAACCACGATACCAATTTTAGCCCATCTATCTTGGTGCAAGACCTTGAGGAGTTCATTAACAAAAGACAGCCGGTGGTTATCGATCTACGTGACCCCATAAGCTACTCCAAGGCCAACCTCTACAGTTCAAACAATATTAGCCAAAATGCTTTGAGGGAGAATCTAGATAGAATCCCTGAAGGGGCTCCCATTCTCTTAATCAGCGATGATGGACAAAAGTCCCACGTCGTTCTAAGGATGCTCAAAGGGGCGGGCTTCGATGAGGTCTACAACCTCAGCGGAGGTTACACCAGCCTTGAGCGTTATGAGCGAGCTATTGGCTATAATCGTCTAGGGGTGGGGCTCTACCCTGTAGAGAAGAAGCGGGTCAACAATCTAGAGCTCCCCAAAGAGGTAGTAGAAGAGCCAGCTTGTAGCGCCGAAGATGATGGACCTATTATCATCGATGTGAGGACCCCCATGGAGTTTGCCATGGGAGCCTGCCCCGGAGCAATCAACATCGGCTTAGATGCCCTAAAGAAGTGGGGTCAAGATCTAGGGGAGAAAGAGCGCGAGATAATTGTCTATTGTGCATCAGGCGCCCGCTCAAGTTACGGAGTGCGCCTCTTAGAGCAGATTGGCTTCAAGAATGTAACCAACGGAGGAGGCCTCCACGAGATGATGGAGAGGATTCCCCAATAGTCTAGATAGCAAAGAGGCCAGCTCATTTAGACTGGCCTCTATAGCAGGGTTAGAGTTCTTACCTGTTAGCTTCAAAAGATGGGAATTCAAGTAGGGTAACTGTTTTTAAGCTTTATGTGAGATTATTGTTCTTCCCATTCTTTTAATAATTCGATTCCTTTTTCAGATATTATATATTTTTGGGATTTACTACGAGGCTTTTCGGGAATAGTCATTTGAATTAGTTCTACTTCTATAAGCCTAGCTAAAGCATTTTTAAAATTTCCTGTTCTACTTGTATAACCAAGTATTTCCAATAGTTGAGTGGTACTCATCTCTTCTTTACAAGCTTGAATAATCTTTATTTCAGTTTCAGTCAACTCATCATGGGCCTCGTCATGGGCCTCGTCATGGGCCTCGTCATGAGCCTCATCATGGGCCTCGTCATAAGGCATTGCAATAAGCCTTTGTCTTATTGTTGGTTCTAGCTCAAAAGAACTTTCTGATGTTTGTATAAGTAGAATCTGATTTACTAATTGTTTAGCAACTTTTAGACACTCAGAGACAGGTTTGTCAATAATATATTTAATGTCATTCAAATGAATTGTTGAGAGTTTCTTACAGACATAAGCAAATAATGCTGCTTCATCTTGGGAAAGGTGCACACTAATTGTCTTTTGAAACGCTAGCTGATCTTCTGAGAGAAGTAATTCTTGCTTTAGGATTAATTCGAACGTTTTCTTTGATTTGTCATTAAAAATTTCTGGAGGGATAAACCCTAAACCTCGCCAAGATCTAAATACGTCACGCAATCCCCAACCCGCATGTTCGCTTAAACCTATTCGTCTAAAAGCAGTAACAATGAGTGGATTTCGGACTTCCTTTTCTTCTGGTTCAAGCAAATTATCGATATCCGCAAAAGCATCTCCCGGGTTCCAGAATCGGGTCATATCAGAATAATGTTGAATAACAGCTTTTCTTGTCTGGTCAGAATAGTCTTGGTGAATCAAAATATTTACAATAGACTCTCGAAAGGCAATATAACTAACTGGCTGGTCCTTTCTTTGCATAGTTTTAGGATCTACATTGAATGGAATTTCTGCAAATCTGTAATACCATTCTAGGGTGGCTGACCATGTCTGTATAAGGTTGTAATCACAGACAACTCTATCATGCCATCTTCCCTCATTTGTTTGAGTTGAGCCGTATAGAAAACGCTGACAATCTATAACAGGTCGTGGGAGTACGTCTCTCAAGTATCCATCTTGCCCAAATAGTAGAATAGAAGCTACCGTTGGTTTTCTCCCCGCTGAAGTTTCTCTAATTAAACCAAATTGGAAAAGGAATTCTTCATCGTTTAGGTCTACATAGCTACGATTTTCAACCCTCCCCTCATATTGCTGACGATACCAAGAGATATCTTTGGATTTAAAACATTTATTTATATCAAAATCTAGGGTATTACTATCATGGCGTTCTCTGGATGCATCATTCATAAGCCTTTTCAATTCAACATCTGAGCATTTAACATTACATGCACCCTTTCGGAGAAAACTTTGTTTGATGCTCCCATTTAAGTACACAGGTTTATCCTGTCGCTTGGCTTCTGGAATGTAAAAAACAAGAAGGTTTTTGCCAGATACTGTTTTCAAACTCTCTTGGACATCAATTGTGCAACTTATTTTCTCCTTTTGTCGCAACGTTGAAATAAAATCATTTTGAACTTTATCAACGTCGGCAATACCCATAATTTCGTAATTGGCGCCATTTTTTCTTACACCAAAGATTAGATAACCACCTTCTGTATTTGCAAAAGCAGAAACAGCTTCATATGCGCTTTTAGGGACATCTAGTTTGGCTTCTTTAAATTCAACATCTTTCCATTCAAGCTGATTGAGGAGTTAAAGTATTTCTTTCTTTCTCATTATAGCTAACTCCTTGTCTAGTTACTATTTAATCATACCTCATCAATTTAAATTGGATGGGGTTTTTCTTTTATTACGTTTGTTAATTCTAGCAATCTAGTAAGTATATCGAGATTTACACTGATTTTTGGGGTGTTTGCTTCTTGAGCTAACTTTTCAAGAAGCACCATCTTGTCTGAAATTAAAAACCTGTCGATAAGGGCAAATTGATAATTCATATCTTTTGAAATGATTAACGAGGTGGTAGTAGGTAGTACTTTAAAATCTGTATTTAACATAGAAATGCATTCCCCATAACTTATTTTTCAGAAGCTCCACCTGAGCGTATCCAAGAGTCAATCTCATTTTGCTTGAACATCCATCGGCGTCCCACTCTATGCCCGGGCATGGATTTTTGTTCTACCCATCTATAAATTGTTTCTTTGCTGACATTTAGATAATGTCGAATCTCTTCAACAGTCAGCCACTTATCATCCATTTTATTCCTCTCAATATTCGATATGCTACACGGTTAAAAATAAACTTTAATTACATTAGCTATTCTATTATGGTTGGACAGTGATAGCAAGGATTATATGTCGTTTTAAGTCGTTTAGAATGAGATATACCAACAAATGTCATCATAAGTCGCTGTAGACTAAAGGCTTTTGCTTAAAGCAGTAGTTTTCTAGTTACATGCACCTTTACAAGCTTGAGCCTCTTTATTTTAGTTTCAGTCAACTCGTCATGGGCCATCGTGGTTGGAGCAGTAGCATCGCTTTGGGTATGGAAAAGGCCAGCCCATTTGGACTGGCCTCTATAGCAGGGGTAGGACTCGAACCTACGACCTCCGGGTTATGAGCCCGACGAGCTGCCAACTGCTCTACCCTGCGTCGACTGAAACAAACTATACAGAGGATAAACTAAATAGTCAACCGATAGTAAATAATAGGCAGTGTGTCATATCTATACACTTATTGGGTGGTTAAAGATTGTAAGTAATATTTTGTGACTCTAATGAACAAAATGGGAATTATACCATCTTCGGTGTGTAATTATGATACACATTGGGTTGGCTTGTTGAAAAGTCTTAGTTTGTCACTAGTTTGTAATTCCTTATAATATAGCAATTAATAAATATATCTA
>Ga0265294_10002452_pt1 | contig 24332 bp, 26 predicted proteins | sample MunlanPumphouse3_FD_192504 | JGI IMG/M metagenome (GOLD analysis project Ga0265294, IMG submission 192504) | Groundwater microbial communities from a municipal landfill in Southern Ontario, Canada - Pumphouse #3 | ecosystem: Environmental > Aquatic > Deep subsurface > Groundwater | place... | reverse complement strand
CTTACCAGTTGGCTTTTCACCAAAGGCACCTATTTCTGCCAATATTTTACCAGCACCTTCATCATTAGAAACTGGAACCGGGCTCAACGTAAAGAACCCCTTCTTTGTTGGCGTTCTGTATGCCGCAAACTTCTCGGCTGTTTTGTCGCCCACGCCCTTTATTTCTATAAAAGGTACAAACAGGTCTTTATCTTTAACGACCCATTTAAAGGCATCTGAAATGCCAATTTTCGGGAAAACAATATTCAAGCCCAAACGTTCAGCTTCTTCAACCAATTCTACCTTTTTGCCTTCTGCCCCAAATGTTAAATTTGCACAAATAAATTCAGCAGGATAATACAATTTCAGATATGCACAATTATGAACAACAATACCATTCGCCAAAAAATTATGAGGTTCTTTTTCCATAACAACATCATACATCACTCTTTTTTTCCATTTAGAAATTTTCTTTATTGGTTCAAATATTATTTTTTCACCACTCCTCATAAAATCTTCTTCTAAAAGAAAGTGCAATTTATTTTCAATCTGATTTATATTTGTAATAACAACAAGCGGTTCTTCACCAAATTTATCTTCAAAATATTTTTCTGGTCGATTCATACCATCAAATTCAATATAAACCCCTTTGCAATAAAAATCGGCAAACTTACCATTTATTTGAACTTGTGTTTCATGCTTCAAATTATTTTCAAACAACCAATTGTCTAAAACATATTCATTTTTACTAAATACCATATGTCCATCTTTAGCATTACCAACAAATCTTGACTTAAATCCATTTTCAGATTTTGCCGCCGCTTCAATCCACGGCAATAAACGCCGTTCTCTTTCATCCGGAGACATTGTTTTCCAACGTTTTTTCATAACTCCAATTCTTGCAGCTTCTTTTCCACCAGCACTACAAAATCCCAATCTTTTTTTTCTTTCATCCGATGATAAGTTCATCCAATGTTTTTTCAAAGAAAAAGATATTTTTTCACCAACTCCCGGCTTCGAAGAATTACTAATTCGTTTTTCAACAGCAACCAAATCACCACAATTCAAATCTTTTAAAGCAACATATCCATTTGAAGTTAAAAACTTATGATCCTTGCTACAACAAATTGTTTTTCCAGATTTCATACGAACCTTGTAACCCATTTTCAAATCAACATTTTTAGCCCCAGTTGTTCTAATTATTTTTTTTACTTTTCCGCAAACAGTTTTCTTTGTTTTTTCATCATAACAAGCAATATTTTTTATTCCTGTTTTAAATGCTTTTGAAATAGAGATGTATTTTTTATTATCCCAATCATAAAGCCTCGTAGTTCCATCAACACACCAATAACTTATTAATGCATATGAAACGGAATGAGATCGGTTGAAAGAGTACCGGGAATGGCTTTGTAAAGCTTCCCAAAATTCATTCGCTTCAATTTCACTGAGCGTTTTTTGTTTCTTACAACCTTCAATAAACATTGTTTTATATTCATCAAACATAGATTGATCACGTTTTTTGGAAATGATCTTTCTAATTTTATCGGAAGTTGAATAACTTAAACCAGCAACCCGATAAATTACCTGCATCACCTGTTCCTGATATATTACAATCCCATAAGTTGATTTTGTAATATCTTCATATATCGGATGCTTTTTCTTCCATTTTGCTCCATGTTTACGTTTAATAAAATCATCCGTCATACCACTATCAGATGGCCCCGGCCGTACCAGTGCAACCACGTCACTCATTAAACCAAAATTATCAATAATTATTCTTTTTGCGAGTTTTGTTGTTGCCCATGTATTAAACTGAAAAACACCAACCGTTTCTCCATTGGAAAGCATCTTGAATATTTTTTTATCGTTTGGCTCCAACTTTTCAAAATCAATTTCTTTCCCATAATTCTGTTTTATCAAACGCCGGGTTTCATTTAAAATTGACAATTGAACCAATCCCAAAATATCCAATTTCATAAGACCCACAAATTCAGCATCATCTTTATCAAAATTAACAACTTCCTGCCCTGAACGGATTGAAATATTACACCTTGTACCTTGCGTTAAATCTTCTTCCGAAACAATAAGCGCCGCAGCATGTTGCCCACAACTTCTTATTTGACCCTCCAAGCTACAAGCCAAATCAGCCACCTTCGGATATTTTTCATTAAAGGCTAAACCTTCTGGCGTTTCTTTTAAAGCCCTTAAAACACAATCTGTATCTTTTTTATCAGCAGGGTCTTCAATAACCTTTGCAAACTTATTTACTTCATCCAATGGCACATCAAAAACCCGAGAAACATCACGAATAACACCCTTCCCTTTCATCTTAGAAAAAGTTGATACAGAAGCGATATTATTTTTACCATACAATTCTTCAAGATGCTCCCTGATTAAAGCCCGTTTCGTGTCTTCAAAGTCAATATCAATATCAGGATAATCCAACCGATTTTCATCAATAAATCTTGAAAATAATAAATCGTATTTTATTGGATCAACACTTTTCGTTATCCCAATCAGATAAGCAATTAAACTACCACCAACACTTCCACGGCCCGGCCCCGTCATAATATTATTGTCGGAACACCAGCTAATCAGTTCGTGAACAATTAAAAAATATCTTATAAAGTTTTTCTTTTTAATCAATAAAAATTCTTCCTGAAATCGAGCCAAATACCTTTCATCCCAATCATCAGTTCCAAAAATCTTTCTGTATCCATCAAAACACAACTTCCGCAACTGGGAACCTTCCTTTTTTGTAGGCACCCCGGCAACCGGAGGAAGAAAAATTTCCTTCTTTTTAATTTCAAAGCTTTCACATTTTACAGCAACTTCCATCGTGTTATCAATAGCTTTAAGCAAAAATTCTTTTGGAATAACACTTTGTTCATGGAATGCATGCAGCATCTCTTCTTCTGACCTAAGATGCAACCCGGTCGTTTCAAACTTCCACCGGTTTTTATCATTCCATTTAGCTTTCATTTGTACAGCCAGCAAAACTTCTTGAAGCATTGCATCTTTATAATTAACATAGTGACAATCATTTGTCACTACCACTTTTGCACCAAGTTCTGCGGCAGCAACCATTGCCTTACGATTCACGTCAATCTGCCGTAAAATCTGATGAGGCATTATTTCAAAATATAAATCATCTTTTATTTTTCTGTGCAATTTCCAAAAAAACTTTTCGCCCTGTGGCGTATAAATAGGACTTGCCGCACAACCAGACAGAAAAACAAGGCCATCACAATTTTTCAGAATAATAGAATAATCAACTCTTGGCTTATAATAAAATCCTTGTAAATTTGCGATACTTAACATTTTGCAAAGATTCTGAAAGCCGGCTTCATTTTTTACCAACACCGTTAAATGTTGCCGGCTTTTATTCTTCTTGTCCAAAATGTCAGGAACCACATATAATTCACAACCCATAATCGGCTTAATCCCAGCTTTTTTTGCAACGGATTGAAAATTCAATAAGCCATCAATGTTTCCATGGTTCGTAAGTGCAAGGTGTGTTTGCTCTAATTCTTTGGCCCGTTTACACCATTCTTCTGCCTTGCCAACACCATCCAAAAGGCTGTATTCGTTGTGGACATGAAGATTACAGAACATTAAAATTTCCCTTTCTCTGAATTATGCAACAAGCGCAAGAACACTATCCAATGAACCGGTTCGCATCAGAAGAAACTTGTTGTTCTTAAGGAAAAACTTCTGGTTTAGATGCAACATATCAACGAAAACTTTCGGATTCACTTTTATAACACCGCCGTCAGGAAAACTCCATTCACCCTTTGCAATCTTTTCCTTAATCTCACCGAACTCCTTGCCACCGGAAACAATCATATTCCCTTTTTTATCCAAGGAAATTTCAACATAATCTGAACCAACTGCATCAGAAAAAGAAAGCACAGAAGCCCGCTCAATTGACTTTGCCAATCCGGCCGGGAACTGATATTCTTCCTTAACGCCCAGCCCTGAAAAATTCAAATACCCGTTTATCTGTTCCCGTGGAAATTCTGTATCAATACGCCTTGTGCTAAAGCAAACCCCAGCTTCATTCCGAAAGTGTACCCAGCCACCAACCATAGAATATTCCTTAAGCCCGGCAACCTTCACCAGATTCACCACGGCCTTTACCGGCAACACAAATTCTTCTTCAACGCAAAACGAATCTTTTGGAAAATGATAAATTGCCGCTTTACGACCGTCACTTGCAGCTAAACCATCGGTTGCAATGCTTACCCCACACAAAGCCGCATAAGCCGAATTATTCGCAGAAAATGAACAGCAAAAACGCAATCCAGTACAAAAATCTTCCGGCAACGGATTCCATACCGCATCGGACAACGAAAGGTTATCAACCAGAGAAATAAACTTTGTGCTGTCGAGTGTCGTCATTTTCAGTGTGGTTCGTCCACCTGAAATTTGCAGCTTCCCACCATCAAGCATGACCATTCTTATTTCTTCAGAATCACCTTTATTTATCACAGCAAACAATTCTTTTGCCTTTACAAGACATTTTATCTCGCTTTCAAACGGATACGAAACAGAGATTGAATCATTAAATGTTTTAACCCAACTTCCATCAAACATCACGGCATTCGCAATGTCAAAAACAACTGCATTTTCTTCAACGCCGGGCATAACCTGTTTTAATGCTTCAAGCAATAATGATCTTTTCAATTTATTATCCTTTCCAGTGGTTAAAATATACTTCTTTTTTATTTTACCGGCTTTTCCGGGCATTCCCCAATAAATTTTTTATCTTGCCCCGGTTGCCAATCTCGATATTCGTAAACAACGTCATCGGTTTTATCATCAACACCAACTGGCCGCATTATGCCAGCAAAATAAATGTGTGGACTTCTTGGTCTTGGCGGATTGTTCCACTTATTACGCATTGTATCGCCGAAGGTTTGATTTTTTTTAATCCTTTTGTTGTGCCAATCACCATTATTAAACATTTTCACGGCCAAAACATCATGAGCCCATTGTGGAGCCCAATCTTCATAGGAAACTTGCCGACGAATGCCATTGTCAAAATCAGTTTTCATTTCATATACAACGTTCGTCAACTGTCGCCGACTCCACTTACCAAAAATCGGGTCATCAGGCCTTACGCCGCAGCAACAACCAGTATCATTCCACTCTTTAAAATGAGGATCACTACAAGCAAACCGAATTCCTCTTTCATGGGCAAGTTCACGAACCTTCACCATAACTTCAAACTTTTCTTCCCGACTGCCCCTTCTGCAAGATTCTATTTTTTTGCTTGCTGCATTCCATTCTTTACCAAAATTTGGATTGCCTTGTGTTTTAAACATATGATGATACATAACCTTTTGACGACTTGTAAGGCCTGATTCCAAAAAAATAAATTCAAAACTTACAGCTTGAGCACCACACTCCGCAGCCTTATCCATCATTCTTACAATACCATCGTTACGGTCACTTAAGCCCGGCAAAAACGGCCGAAAACGCAAACTTACAGGGTGTCCTTCAGCTGCATAAGCTTTCATTGCAGCAAAACGTTCGGTTGCATTTGGAGCCGCAATATCAACAGCCGTTATCAAATCATCATCGGCAGAAATAATACTAAATGCAAACCAAAATTGTTCAGGCGTTTTATGAAACAAATCACGATATTCCGGAAGCATCATTGTCAAAGCACCTTTTGTACCAACCCGCACCGGAATTTTATGTTCCTGAAACATGGGTATCGCCTTAAGCAACCAACCACGAGCCTTTTCAATTTCATCAAGAGGATCACCAAGGGCTCCAAGCTGCACCGGCATACCAGCATCCAAAAGCGGATACATTGCCCTTGCTATATCACTGTTATATTCCCGATTCAAAAACTTTTCCAGAATCTTAATATCAAATTCCGAATACAAAGTTCCTTTTTCAAAAAGCTTTTTAACCTTATCCGGATTACGATCTGGAGCCCGCATAAGGTTATTTGCAAAACAATACAAACAACCATATGAACAACCAGAATGTGAATCTATCGCAATCGGAAAAGCGCAATCCATAGCATCTGAAGTAAAACGAATACCATTATAATCCAAAGGCATCGGCTCCGCCAATATTTCCGCCCGCCTTGCATCATCAACATAAGGCAAACAAACACCTTTATCGCATAAGTTAGCCATATTTGAAGGACAGCCCTTACAAACAAAATGAATATCTTTCCGCATATTAATCCTCCATTTTCCTTGCCAGTTCAGCCAGCTTTACGGAATCCATATCAGGATGAGCCTTCACATGGGGATTTACCCGAACAAGCTTTGAAAGAACCACTTCGTAATCAGCTTCGTCATCAAAATAAAAAATCAAGAATTTCCTAACGCCACAATCGGTTTTTCCTTTTGGGTCTGTCGGGAAATCAAAAAGCGTATTTTGTTTACGAATAACCTTTTCGTTGTTATCAATACGGTCATAATCACTTTTGCTCATTGTTGCCTCCATTATAATTTTAAAATTATTAAATAACCCACTTGTTTTTATTATAACCTTAAAATATTAATTCTTGAATTTTTTTTAATTTTCATCAAAAAAAAAGGCGAGTATTTTTTATACTCGCCTTTGTTCACGGTTGCGCTGCATTACTTGATCATGTTGAAATCAAACCCAATCTCTTTGGAATGGGTGATTACCTGCATAACAACCCGGAAAGACCGTTTTGATTTTTTGCTGTCCAGTGGTTTACCAGTTTTTGCAGTATAAAGCAGGTCGGCCGCTTCCGCAACGCCTTCAGGGTTATATCCATTCGCAATAAAAGCATCCACGCAGGATTTCGCTCTGGTATATTGGGATTCTTTTGGTGCCTTTGGTGCCTTTGGTGCCTTTGGTGCCTTTAGTGCCTCACCACGTTCTTCAAGGGCCTTTTTGGCTTTTTCAGAAGTAGAATCTATTTTTCTTCTGCCGCCTGTGTTGCTTCCTTCTTTGTCTATTTTTCTTCTGCCGCCTATGTTGCTTTCATCAGCATCAGCATCAGCATCAGCATCAGCATCAGCATCAGCATCGGCATCGGCATCGGCATCAGCATCGGCATCGGCATCAGCATCGGCATCGCTTACTTTTTTTGGCGGGTCAACAGAAACAATTTTGTTGTAATATTCACCGGCTTCTTCCGGGCCTGTCCAGTTGCCATCTTCTCCATCGGGGATTGCCTGAATGGTGTCGATAAAGGTTTTAACAAGGTCTTCTTTGGTCTTTCCAATGGTCATAATTTTGGTTTCGACAACACCAGAATCATTAATTGCTTTAATTGCAGCAGCCAGTTCTTTAAATTTGATTTTTTCAAGTTCAATAGTTTTCGCCATGGTTGTAATCCTTTTTTTTGGTTGTTGGTTTGTTATTTTTAATTCCCGGTCTTAAATTCATAGTATGTCATCGCATTAGAAATGTAAAGGTTTTTTTAAAATATTTAAAAAATTATTCTTTTGGCGCCCAACCAGAAAACAAACATGGCTGACCAATATTTAAACTTTGTAACGCCATAACTTCTCCACCGAACTTAAATTCTTCATGGCGATGGGCAACCACACCAATTCGCATAATGCCTTTGTCCTTCTCGTCCTTAGTCTGGTTTAAACCCAACAATAAATCAACATGAGCAAGCTTGCGTATATCTTCCGAAACATCCTCTTGCTCTATGCTTTTCTTTGGAATTGATGAACGATTACTTTGCAAAACAGTTGCAACCAAAACATGCCGTTTCGCAGCCAAATTTTTACCACGCTTCCAAATATAATCAGCTGTACCACGTTCAGAAAAATTACCTGTTCCACTGCCGGGATTTAAAATATCAAAATAATCAATACAAATCATTCCAGGACAAAATCCTTCCTGAAAATCAAGCAAATCCAAATCAGATTCAATATCATCAAACGAAGCAGAAAAAGCAGGATAAGCCATTACCCTTAAATTATCACCAAATTGCAATTGAAAATTTTTAATCTTTTTTGTAACCATTTCTGAAGTCATGCCTTCTACCTGTGAAAATCGTTTATACCAAACAGCCTGTATATAATTTTCTTTTTCTTCTTCATAATTCATACAATAAGTACATGGTTTATACCCAATCACATCATAAAATTCTGGCTGTTCCTCTCCGGGGTCTTTTATTCCAACATAACAAGCCCTTTGTTTTTTTCTACACAAATTTGTTTGATTTCTTGAACAATCAAAAACAGGAAAGATATGCTCTCCAGCATTTGAAGCCAATGCCGTAAGCCTTTTGTAAATTCGTTTGGATACCGCTTTCTTGTTCATCTCCAACGAAAAATACGAAACTTTAACACCAGACAATAGACCGGCAACCGCTAATTCTTGAAGCCACCAACTTTTCCCCCGCTTCATTGGTGCCATTATAGCAATAAGCCAATCCCGTTCCAACCACCCGCACATATCACCCAATGGCCCATCAAACTTAAATAATCTGTCAGAATCATCATCATCAAATATCTCAATAATATTTTCCGGAGAAAGTGGATTGAACCAGTTTGTCATTTGTTGAGAAACCTTGCCATATCCATAAACGGCATCTTCCGCCAGTTGCAACCTGCCTTTTGCAATGTTGCCAACAATTTCTTCGGAAAGTAACGTTAACGAACGTTCTCTGAAATATATTTTTGCTTGATCCAACAAGTATTGTTCATTGTAAACAGTCTGTTCATATTCTTTGGACAAATCGTCCATGAACTGCCCAACAATATCGGCATCCGCATCCTTCAATCTGGTTTTTTCTACATTGTAAATATCTTGAATGCAAGCTCCCGGACATTCTTGATATCTACCATAAAAATCTGAAGCCCAGCCAAAAACAATTTTTGAAGCCGTTGATTTAAAATATTCTTTTTTTGCCATTCTATAGATTTGCTTACAAAAACTTTCGCTTGAAATCAATCCAATAAGAATTTTTCTTTCTATATCTGCAGAAACAAGTCGTCTTTTTATAATCATTATGGCCCCAGTAAATTAGATAAAATCACCTTGTGATAAAATATCTATACCAAGTTCTTCAATGGTCGGTAAAACAGAACAGTTTTGTTGACCATAAATTTTTCTATGGGCAACATGCTTATCGTAACCACGTTCAATATAACCTATCTTTTTCAAATAAGCAGTTACATCATTCTCAAAAAAACTTGCTGATGATAACCAAAACGGAATGGTTCCATCATTTTTATTTTTTGCAACAACGGTTTCAATAACCAACGAAACGCAGGTTATCGGATTTTCCTTCTGATAAGTATGATCCTGTTTAAAATCTTTCAGGTCGATAAAATAATTATATAATGCCTTTGCGGTTTTCCGAAAAATATTTTCTTCTTCAGCCGTAAAATGATTTTTCTTTTCAATAACGCTTGACCATTTTCTTTTCAATGCTGCCGTTATTTTTGGGTTATCATCAATAATTACCTTAGAATATTTTTCTTTAAGCCCAGCTGCACCAAGTTTGCGACATTCATGGAACCAGCTGGTTATAATAAGTTCTTTATTGTATTGACACATTCTAAGCCGTAAATCGTCACCAATCAATAAAAAATCTTTTAATCCAACAATAACACCGGAACCATTATGGCTTAATTTAAAGTTGGGCATACATACCGTGTTGAAATAAAGCTGCATGCTGCCGGTAATGGTTTCCTTTGAATAAGTTTTTAATGTCTTTTCGATTTGCCCACATGCTTTGGTAAATGTTTTTGAACCTGCATTTATTTTATGTTTTGATAACGGTTTGCCAAGTTGGTTCCAATAAGTAAATATTTCTTCAACATCAGGGTTCTTTATGAACAGGTAAGGTTTCAATCTGTTTATTTTAAAGCCAGTTGAATCAAGAACCTTATTCTCAACCAAAACTCTGTCAGCAAGTTCAGCGCCGATACTTCGGCGTTCTCTTTCTTTAGAAAGAGAAATATTATTTCTTTTATTATTATTCTTATTATTATTATTATTATTATTATTAAGCCCTAAGTTTCTTGGGGGGGTACCCAAGTTTCTTGGGGGGGTACCCAAGTTTCTTGGGGGGTTAAGTTTCTTGGGGGGTGAAGCTATAGAATCATCATAAGTTTTCAATAAAATCGAATAATTTATTTTGAAAAATAATCTTTGACTTTGTTTGCAATATCTTGTTTCTATAACACCAATGTTTATCAAAATATCTATAGCTTTATTTTGTTGATATTCAGATAAGGTTGTGTCTTTACATATATTTTTATGAGTATTAAAAAACCATTCGTTTTCTAACCTGCCTTTAATTTCAAAATATTTTTCTTTTGACATTAAGTCTGACAATAAAATTGTCCCATTAATACCAATCCGATGCAGCAACTTTTTATTTATCACTAAGCTGGCATCTTTAGATAAAATTTCTCTCATTTGTTCTTTTTCTTTATTTATCATGAAGTTACCTCGATTATATTTTTACGCACCAACTTCAAAAAAACCGTAGTTCAATTTAAAAAATAAATCACCTTCAAAATTTTTTTTCATTTCAATCATTTTCATTTCAATCATTTTTTCAATAATCAGTTTTTGTTCTTCAACTGATAAACCAATATCATCGGTTATTTTTTTCTGTTTGCAAGAAAACCAATCTTCATCATATATTTCACCGGTTTCTTCTGCTTCAATTTCTTGCTGCATCAATTCAGTAAAAATTACAGCTTCACAAAGCCCTGCCTTTTTTACAAATCTTCTGTTGACAATTAATTTACCATTATTTGTATAAAGAGCGTTAAACAATTCTTTTGCATTTTCATTCTTATTCCAAAATTCCATTTTAACCTCCAATTAAAAATAAAAAAGCCGACCCTAAATAAGAGACAAGACAGTCGATTTACGAATTATTGTGACGCCAATCACAAGCAGTAGTTACACTGCAATTTATAATTTATAATCGAAGGACTTGTTTTGGGGACAAGACCAAATCGTTGAAAATAAAAATTCGACTGGTTCTTGCCTCTTATTTAGAGACGGCTTAAAATTATTGATTACAAATTACAAATTATAAATTTTTTAACTATCTTGCTTAATATATTGGCGTCATAAAATAAAACCGTAAGGCATGAATCCCAAAATTCACAGCTTACGGTTTTATATATACATTACTTTTTTACTTTTTAAAAGCTTTATTTTTAAAAAATATCTCTTCTAAGATCATAAACTTCTTGTTGGGTCAAATCCCCCGGATCACCAGTTTGCAGTTCTAAAACTTCAACAGATGGAAACAGGCCTGAAATTTCATTGGCAAACTTATATGATTCCTTTGTTGCGTCAGAATCATAAAAAATAAATACTTTCTTTGGTTTCTTTTGCATCAATAATTTAATTTGTTCTGAAGTAAGTCCTTTCCTGAATGATGCTGCAAATCCAGCGCCGCACCTCCAGACATCGGTAATTCCTTCAACAATAACTGCAATATCTTTTATTGAATCATAATTATACAAGCAATGGTTTATCGGTATAACCGATTCTTCGGGTGTACAATTTAAATATGGAGTTATATCAGGAAATTGTTTTCGTAAAACCCAAGCCGCAACCCAAGAAACTTTTTTCTTGTTGATTATTACAGGCACAATAATTCTGAACTTTTGTTTCCCGATATTGTATACTGCTCTAAGGTCATATCTTTGGGTTAAAAGATCAGGGTCAAAATGCCGGGATAAAAGATAATCCTTGTGTGGTTTTGGCAAATCTTCCAAAACATGTTCAGGCCAACTGAATTTTATTGGTTTTTTACCGTCTAATTTGGTCGTGGTGGCATTATAATTATTTATTGGTGTGTTGCCATGGTTCGAAACAAATTTGGCTATAATGGATGAAACGTGCTGTCCTTTAAAATCTTCCATTTCGCTTAACAATTTCCACAAGCCACCCTTTTCACCACATACCCAGCAATGAAATCCGCCACTTGTCAAATTTACCCCGCAATGAAAATTTGAATCCATGCAAAATGGGCAAACTTCAATGTTTACCCACCCTCTTGTAACGTTCTCGCCCTTTTCCTTAACTGAAATATCATATTCTTTGAAAAGGGCGTTTATATCAACGTTTTCAATCATTTTTCAATCCGAATGACAAATTCAATTTTGCCGGAAACTTTAATTTCAACACCAAGTGTTTGCCCAATGATCTTTTCGATTTTTTGCACTAAATCGTTATTTTCTGCTAACGGAATAGATTCACAACGGCAATTAAGATGTTTCGTAGGTTCGTATTTTTTACCAGCCATTGAAATATCGGATTCTAATGGTGGAACATTTTTTTGTTTATTATAATACATTTCAATAATAGCTTCATCAGAAAGGTTAGCATAAGGAGTTGCAACTTTGTAAAAATAAGCCCGGCCATGTTTCCCTCTGCACAAAACATCGTGATTGATGCCAAGTTTAGACCAAATGCAAGACACCGCCGCACTTACGTTATTTCTATCGTTACGGTTCAGCTTCATCATAATTTCTTCTGTAGATATTGGCCCATTGTTAACAATGAGCCAAATAATATTCTCTTTTAAATTTTTCAGTGGCTTTTTCATAATGCCATATTCCTTCCGAATTTGTTGGTCAGTAAGTTTTATTGCCCGTTTAAAAGAGCCTGATTGAGATTTTTGTTTATATGTTGGTGATTTATAAGGATAATGTTGACTCCTTTCGATTTTATGTATTTCTTCAATTTCAATATTCTTTTTTTTATTTTCGGTTTCATCAAGCCATTCTATTACGTCAACGCCATTCACATATATATTTGATAGTTCAGACATTTCCCCTCCAAAAAACACAAGTTCAATTAATGGCCGCTAAAATCTGACGCTTTGTTTTGTGGTATTCTTTCCAAGTTCTTGCAGCATAAGCAAGGCCACGAGTGTTCACAACCGCTTATTTTTTAGGGCTTCCCATGAAGCAGATATGCTTATTGATGAAGAAATTATATCTGCTTCATGGGGTTATACATATCTTTTCATTACATGAGGTCTTCAAAGTTAGAAACAACATCATCAAGGACACTAACGGCATTATCAAGAACACTAAGGGCTTCTTCTGATTTTTCATACCGTTCAGTTTCTTGAAGATTTTCCGGTATATTATCAAGGCTTTCTTGTTCTTCATCCCGTATTTCTTCAAGTTCGGTATTAAGGTCGTTTAATTTAGAAATAATTTCTTTAATTTTTTTTCTTCTTGCAGCATTCATTTTTGTTTTCCTTTCGTGGTTAATGGATATTTGTTTCACGCTTTAAATTCATCATATATCAGTTTTTTAAAAAAGAAAAGGATTATTTTTTAAAAATCTTTAAAAATTATTTATTAAGAATCCCCATATCGTTATAAATTCTGAGCCGTTCAATACTGTGTTGTGCAAGAAACTGATAGGGGTCTAAAAAATCAACAATCAAAATTTCCTCTTTGCCTTCGGCAGTTCTTAACCCACGACCGACATTCTGAAGAACCATAATATCACTTTTGCCACCAACCGCATTAATAACACAATCCAATGATGGAATGTTTATTCCTTCACGCCAAACACTGGTAACGATAACGCAAAGAATATCTTTGTTTTTTAATGTTGTCTTGATTTCTTCTCTCAAATTATTGTCGGTTGCACCGGTAACAATTTGAGAATCCGTGTCGTATAAATCAATCATTAAATCTCTAATGATTTCTGCATGCTTATTTACAATATCAGAAATCATTATTAACACAGATTTGCCGGCCCGTATCGTGTCTGACGCTTCCTTTGCAATAAGCCGGTTTCTGGTTTTGTTTAAAACAATGCAGTCTCGATAAATATCTGCATATTTATTGCTTTTAACGGCTATGGTTTTTGGAACCGGTATAAGTTTTAATCTTGGTTGTGCCAGTATGCCGCTTTCAACACCTCTTTCAACGGTTAAGTCGCCCATAACAGGACCCAAATGCCCTTCCCCTACTAAACGTTCCTTGGTTTTATTTTTCGGATTTGGTGTGGCTGTAAGACCAATTCTGATTGGTGCCAAGCAAGAAAGCATCAATTCAACATAATGACCTTGATCTTTTGCCAAGTGGTGGGCTTCGTCAATTATTACAATGTCAACATCTGCAAGCAAATCTGCAAATTCATCATATTTTTCTGATTTTTTATTAATCAAAATTTTATTTACAGTTTGAATCATACAAACCGTTATTCTATTTGGTTCATATGTACCTGAACCAATACGACCAACATCATCACCAAACCATTTTTTAAGTTCTTCAACTGTTTGCAAGAATAAGCTTTTTGTATGCACAATTACAATTGATTTTGATTCTGGATACATGGAAATTATTCCGCCAGCCATTACAGTTTTTCCGGAGCCGGTCGGCGCTTTTATTATTCCACGGAATTGTTTTGTAACTGCATCAATGGCATTTTTTTGATCATTACGAAAAATTATACCCGGCAACGCTGCCGGAACTGTTTTTATCGGTTCCGGAATATATGGTTCTATTTCAAGTGGTATTGAATTTATTTCGCAATATTCTTTTACAGCTGATAACGACCCGGCCAAAAACCAGCCTTTATGAGGATGGTTTGCCATCAATGAAGTTATGCATTTTCTTTGTTTTTTAAAAGCCCCTTGTATCCAATATTCTGAAGGATATTCAAAAACTTTTTTAAATTTATTGATTTCTATTGGCGGAACAACTGAACAATATATTGGATCGTTTTGAATTATTTTCAACAGACTGTCTCCCGCACATATTCTTTAACTTCTTGGACAACCTTCCGAGCATATTTCCAATCTTTCCAGCGTTTGCGTAATTCCGCTTCAATGCTGATAGTATTTGCGCTTTTAACTGTTTTAAAACCAAATGTTTCTAAAAATTCAGCAGGAGAAGAAACAATAATATCAATAAGTTCTTTTGCTTCATCAGACAAAGAAAGGTAGCGTTTATTTAATAAATATTCCTTTTCAGCTTCCAACAATTCGTCAAGAGGATTGGTAGATTCATAAAGTTGGTTTGAAATTACTGGATCAGAAACATCTGCATAACCTGATTCTTTGGAAGCATAAAAAGCGGTAATCCAATCAAATTGTGTTGCAGCCATAAAAGCACCCCCTATATGAATTTTGCAATTTGTTTGCCCTGTTTACAACGTCTACAACCTGTAACTTTATTCTGGAACCGAGATAAGCAAGCATTTATTTCTATTCGGAAACGGAACCTGTCGCAGACAATATATTTACAAACTTCCCATTCTTCACAAGCGGCATTTTTAGAAAAAACAACTTTGCCGTTGCAAAAACGGCCGTATTTTTCTTCTGATGAAATTGCCCGCCGGGCATTTTCAAATTTGGCGCAATATCTACAAAAAAGTTGTGTCGATTTAATTTTGATCACTTTTCTCTTGATTTGCATTTGTGCCTCTTTTCTTAAATGATTTAATTCCTCGTTCAAGAATTTCTGACGCAAGCCGGGTTGAAGTAATGTTTCTTGCGTCAGATTCGTAATCGAGAATTTTCTTTAATTCTTTTGAGATATATGTGCCTTGAACTTCCTTTTCTATTTTTGCCATTTTATTCCACCTCTTATTGAAAAAGTTTATCAAAATTAAATTTTTGAGAAATTGCATAAGCAAGCCCAAACCAAATTACAAGCGGTAAAATAACGATCATTGTCCATTCAATTATTTTTACAGTTGCTTTCATTTGTATCTCCTTTTTTTTAAATGTTTGTTTTTTTTTGCTGTATAATTAATGTTAATCTGTTTTTAAAAAAAAGTAAAGGCCTTTTTTTAAAAAATTTAAAAAAAGGCCTATTTAATATTCTTTGTAACTCCAGTCAGTGTTAAAAGTTTCTTCTCATTGTATTTTCTATTTGTGCTCGTTTCAGATGGCTTTTTATGCTGTGGGTAAGATACTGGCAAAGGAGATTAAAAAATATCCAATATGATAAAGTTTTAGTTCTCAAGTCATCCATCATAATATTTGAACTAATTTCCACTTCCTGACCTATGGCATCTTGATCTTTTTGGGATAAATTAAGGTTCGTCATAATTTTTTCGTATTCTTGCGGTGTTGTTACCCGGTCGACCCATGATTCCCAAACCCTTTTTCGTTCAGAAAACTTTTCCATGGAAGTTATAAGCAACTGCCCAACTGATTCTTCGGAAAATACCTGAAGATGCTTTTGTTTATATTCAAGCTGTTTTTCACCAATTACCAGCCCGTTTGAACATACCAGCCTGAAGGCGCCAAAAAGAATTTTTCTTGCCCAGCCGCCATCATACGAATTAAAAACTTCAATTTGTGGATTTACCTTATCGCCACGGTCAATTTCAACTTCAATATCTTTAAAGATAAATGTTGCTCTCATTTTACTGCCATCTTCGAAGAAATTAACATATTCGGTTGCCTTGCCGTATTCAATGTTCTTGTCAATCGCATTGCGAACAGTATTCAACAGGTCTTCATGTTTTGTAAGTTCGTATTTCCTGCTTAGAATGCCATAAACATGATTTGTTTCCGGGTTCATTATGGCCTTGTGTGTACCAACAAAACTGTTCATTTTATTTATTTGGCTTAAAAATAATGGTCGCTCTGCAACTTGCGGGAAATTCATTTTTTTAATTCCTTTCGTTTTTTGTTTTGTTTTTGTTAACCTCAAGTTCAACATATTTGTTTTTTAAAAGAAATGCAAGAAGTTTTTTAAAAATCTTTAAAAATAAAAAAGGCCCGGCTATTAAATAGCCGGGCCTTAAAAATAAATTGTTTTAATGAATTATTTTAATTCTATCGTTAAATTCATATGCTTTACCGTAAAATTTCCGGTTCCTGAAACGTTCCTTACCATAGTTTCGTCGGCCATTTTTACCCTCCATTAAAATGACGGATACGGCGTATAATATACATCAATCGAACTGCCAGAAGCACCGGCATAATCTGAAACGTGTGGCATAACGTGTTCAACCATTTTATCCGCCACATGAAAAACCACACCACCAGCCAAAAGTTCCGTTGTGGACATCGTATAAGACGCAAGGTTGCCCCAAAAATTTCCAGAGATACTGCCCTTTAAATCAAAAGACAAGGTTGAAATTGTTCCATTTAGAACGATTTCAACGCCATGAAAAGCATTTGGACTTTCCAATTTTATCGCTGAACCATTACCAGTTGCCACCGCCGCACTTAAAAGTTTTTTCATTTTAATACACCCTCCAACTATACGGTTGAAATACCAAACATCTTATCAACATTATAAACCATATACCAATCCAAAATAATTACTTCCCCGGTTATTTGTGGTTCAGCTGCCGCAATACGCCGAAGCCGCCCATTTATAATATTCAAACTTGTAATTTCATTGCCAATTCCATAAGCATCATAATCAATATCAAATATCATCAAATAAATATCATATTGTTCATTTTGGTCAACTAATACTGCTTGTTCTATTTCAACATCTTTAATCGTTGTTTTTATAGGCTCGCCGTAAATATTATTTTCCCATGAGAATTGAAACTTAAATTTATCGCCAACATCTTCTGCCGCAGAAATAGCAACAAAAGTTCTAAATGATATATTACTGATTAAATCCCAACGATAAGGAACCTTGCTACTAAAAAAAAAGTTCTTCATTATCAGCCGCATAAATTGGCATTGAATACCCCTTCGCTAAACCGACAGTAACTTGTGTTGGTTTAGCATGGGCTATCTGTGCAACATAATCAATTCCAGCTCTAATAGTTAAGGAACGTTTTGCAGCGCCATTTAAAGAAACAACGCCATCATTTATTGTTAAATTATCAGTATCATCTCCAAAGATATTGTTACCGGGGAAATATGAATTTTTAAAGACTCTTGTCAACGCCATTTATTTATCCTCTTTTATTTAATATATTTATGATTAACTGGAAACTGATGGTACGAACTACCGCCGCCTAATCTTACTCCCCTATACATCGGCCTATAAATATACCAAGGTTGACCCCGGCCAATCATCGCCAATTTAAATAAATAGTCACACTGAGCCCTCGCCAAAATTAAGCCGCAATTTGTACGGTATAGGTAATCATGCCATATAGCTTCTTTATGAGCCCTGTCGCCCCATAAGGCGTACACAATCGGTATTCTTGGCACACTTGCCAAATCTGTTTGGAACATTGCAGGAATAATGAACAGGTATTTTTTATTGACAATAACTCTCATTGGTTTATTCAGTTGCCAAACCGTTCTGCTATTAAATAAACCTAAATCTGTTCCGGAAAAAGGATCTAATATATCAACACTTAATAATTTTTTATTGTCACAAAAAATACAATCACTTCTTTTTAATTCCATCATATGTTCAAGCCCTTTCAATCAAATATAAAAATCATGTCGGCCAATGGTAGCAACTTTTTTTAATTTATTTTCCCAGCAAACATCACAATAAATTGAAAGATAATTTGTAGCTACAATATTTGGTTTAATATTCCCGGTAATTATTCCTTTTGCAATTTTATAACATTCCCATACAACTTTATTTTTTTCTTTATTATTTTCTTCATCAAAATTATATACAAGATCTATCATTTTTATAAAATTTGGATCAAATGGATTGAAACAAGAAAATTGTTTATCCTTCAGAATAACGCCATGGTATCCTTTACCATACCAACCACCACGCCGAACTCTTTCTTTAATTACTGATGCAACTGCCAATTTGGCTTCAAATGGTTCACCTCTTGCTTCGCCCCATATGCAAATTGCCAATATTTTTTCATCCGTCAGTGGATAAAAATCTTTTAATAATGGGTTCATTTTACAATCTCCTTTGCCATGTCAAATAAGTTTCCTGCCCATTTTAAAGCTGTAATCATCAGGGCAACAAGCATCACCGTCCCCATGTTCTTTTTTGCATTTTCAAAACTCATTGAAATAAAACCAATAAACCCTGTTTTTTTTTCAATTTCTTCTTTGGCAAGGCAATCTTTTATTCCTTGTATAGAACTTGATAATTCACCTATTTTTGAATGAAAAAGTATTGATTGGTCGGTTTTCTTTTCCAACACTTCAATTCTTGGCTTCAGACTTGAATTAAAATCTATGGAAAGTTGTTGTATCAACAATCTTCCGTCAAAATAATCTTTTTTTAAATGTGAAACGTCTTTTTTAATTTCCATAATAACATCGCGTAAGCCGATAACCATTTGTTCTGTTTTAACTTGTGATTCAAACACAGTTGCGTGTTCTTGACATTGTTGTAGTTTATATTGTGGTTGTAATTCGCAAGTCATATTTTTTACCTTTCGGTTAAAAAATTAAGAACATATTTCCGATGTTTGTCGATGATGGAACTGGAAGCAATAAAGCATCCATTGAACATTCAACGAAGTTCTCGGCCTTTTTAAGGTGTGAATCTAAACTTATTGATGAATCGGTTGTAAACACAAGGTTTGCGTCTAATTCAACCGTATTTGTTTTTATTGCCTGAATATATGCATCAATACCGGTTTCAGTTGTTAAATCTTGCTTTTGTAAATAGGCATCTAAGGCCTTGATCCTTGAATATGGATCAAGAATATATGCATGTAATCCAGTTGTAACTTCAAAAGCTTTTTGCAGAATCGCATCTATAGAATTTGTTGCGGTTTTTAAAGAAGCCAAATTGGCATCTATGGAATTTGTTGCGGTTTTTAAAGAAGCCAAATTGGCATCTATGGAATTTGTTGCGGTTTTATCAATACCCATTATATGGGCGTCTAACCCATTTGTTACTTCAATACCTTCAGCTTTTATAAGTGCATCAAAACTGATTGTTACTTCATCATGCAGAACCAGTGTTAAAGCATCTATTTTGAAATTTGAAGAATGCACTTTTTTTAAGTTTGCATCAAGCCCGATGGTAGAAAACGTCGTTTTTTGTAAATAGGCATCAAAACCAAGAGTTATGATAATCTCACTTGAAACTTCATATTCAACTTCTATGGCAATGCTGGAAACTTTAACTTTACCAACTGGAACATATTCAACTTCAGAAATGATATTAGAAACCGAATGAACCATTGCTGAATCAGAATAACTGCCGTTCCGAATATTATCAAATTCATAACCCGTTAATAAATCTTTAAAAATTACGACTTCATCTAAAATTCCATCATAATCATATGAGGTATCAAAGTCCCCCCTATTACCAAGTGAAAATGGGGCATCAGAAATGTTTGTTTCATTTGTGGCGTCATAAGTTTCTTCATAAGTAGTGTCATTATATTCATCATAAATTCTTACAAGAGTGGTTTTATTTACTCCATCATGTGCGACGCCTATATGATACCATCTACCATCTACAAGTGTTTTATCGAAGGCATGTGTTTCTGAACTTGCCCCACCATTATATCCAATAAAAATATTTATTTTATCGGCATATAACGTAATCGCTAAACTTCTTTTGAAATTCGTATCATATTTTGCAATGATATAATGATTCGTTGAGCTTGATTCTTGTTTCATCCAAAATGCACAACTAAATTTCTTAGTTGTATCACCAGATTTTAATGGAAAACCGGCATCTAAATCGGCATCGGCACGATACATATAATCGTTTTCGTCGGATTCAAAATTAGCAGCACAAGAACCCTCTTTAAATGTTCCTGTCGCTGTGGTTTCACTAACACCAACATTCGTCAACGTATTCGTGCCGATAGAATCTGTAACTAAAGCGCCAGATTCCATTCTAAATAAAGCAACACAATTCGCATCAATTGAAAAATTATTTGCCATTAACCCACCGCCTTATATCCAATTTCTATTCCGGACGTAAAATCAGCAGTTGTGAATGCTGCCGCCGTATCTGGATTTGTTTCAAAGATTTTTTGTTCACTTAAAAAAGATAATGATTGAGAAACTGTTGAACTCGTTCCTGTAGTTGTTCCAGATTTAATTGCACATTTGGTTCCTTTTGTTGTTGGCGCTCCTTCATGAGCAGTACGAATATTTAAATATATTCCAGAAACAGAAGCAACATCAAGCCCATTAAGGCAATCATTTATAGAATGCAAATCTAAAGCGTCTGTAGTATTTGTTGAATTATAGTCTGTATCAGAATATGGTATTTCATCAACATTTGCATAATTTGTTGCGCCAGTACTGGAAGTCCATTGGGCAGAAGAACCGGCACCAGTAATAACACCACCAACAAAAGTATGACCAATACCAATCCAGTTTGAATCATCAATAATTATATCATCACAAGCTTGCCTCCATTCATTGACACCACCAATAATAAAACCTGATATATTTTCTAATCCATAAGTTGTATCACCAGTGTAATTAATTTCTTCAACTCCATCAACTTTAATAATAATATTTCCGGATGAATTTAATGGCTTATAATAAATTTCAATTCGATGGGTAATATCTAATAATTGAAATGTTGTTGTACCAGTAGCCAAAAGCGTTCCATTATAAGCCCCTAAATGTACCTCTATTTTAAAAGAAGATTTGTTGATAGAAATAGTTAATATTAATTTTCCATTGGAATCATAAAAACCAAATATATTATTGTTATAAGACGATCTGCCATTAAGCCTTATTGTTCTGTGTGTATATATTTCAGTCATTGATGTTTTAAAAAATTTTTTAATCCAACCATAATCGCCTAACCCTGAACATACATAATCTCCACCCATATCTAACCCTGATGAAGAAACTATTGAAACACTATAATCTTCATCAAACATACTTAAACTTTGATTTTCAAAACCAGTTCCAAAAATTCTTGCCATAACGCCCCCTTTATAAATATAATTCGTAATCTTTTGATGTAATCATAATTGACCCATCAGAAGATTTTATGTAGGTTCTGAAATTATCAAAAACGATGCAATGAAGGTATTCCGGAGGTTTTGATTTTATCGTTATCTTGCCGCCGATTTGTTGAGTTTTGCCGGAATATGGCCTTTTTAATTTAATCATATTTTTTGTAAATTGTTCAACTTCGTACCATTCTTGTCCAGTTGCATTTTTGGCAATTTTAGAATCAACATCAATAAAATTAGATAAATCTTCAGTTGAAATAATAATGTCAGAATCATCTCTCCACGTTAAGCGACCCGGCAATGCTTGTTGTGTTACCATGCTATACCTGTGAAAGGCCCTGCAAAAACGCCGCTCCATTTTAATTCCAGAAAAGTCATGTCTCGGCAAATTTGGAATATTTGGTATTAAAGAAAACCGAATGCAACCGGTTAAGTCTCCACCTTCTGTAAGTACTTTACCGGTTGCCATTTCAGCTTCAAATGAATAATTTTCAGTAAGTTTCATTTTTATTTTCCGTAAAAGATTAACCTTATCTTATGAATTTTAACAATTTATTATTTTTAGACCTCATCATATGAAAAAGTCAACGTTTCCGGAGTTAAAGCGCCCTGTGAAGCTGTAGAATAAACAAACATCTGCATTTCAATCAAGTCACCAATATAGGTATCGTCATCAGCAGGGGCAAAAGGCCCCGTGTCTGTGGTATCGCCATCAAGTGGAGCCGCTGAAGTATAACTAAATAAATCTGCTCCTCCGACTTGTTTTGTTGTTGCGTTTGCGGCCCATGTTACGCCAATGTTTTTTGCAGATACAGAAACGCCAGTTCCGAATCCATTTGTGCCATCTGAATACCAACGAAGATTGGAAACACTGGTTGTTGGAGGAGCTTCCATATAAGCCCGAACTTTTTTCGTGTAGCTTTGAATTGAACCGACAGAAGGAATTACGAGCGGATTTGCCGCGTCTACCACTGCATTATCTGCGTCTTTAAATCGAACTGTCCCGGAAGTTTTATCGGTTCCTGTAGTTAAAGCACTCATTTCATGTATTTGCATTGTTGCGGCCATAATTACACTCTCCTTATTTCTTTGATGTTAAAAGCCCCTTGTGAAAGCGACAAAATCGTATTTTGCAACGTTTGACCGATAAATAAAGCCCAAATAATCTTCTTTACCTGTAATTGCCGATAAAGTTGGTGGTAATGAAAGGTCAGAACCCGCTCTTGCTTCAGCACCAAAGGCAACCGCTCCAACCCCTGCATATTGCTTAACTATTAAAATTAACCTTGCAGTTGGGGAAACAATACCAGAAAAAGTAAAGGTTGTTAATACCCTATCAAGTGTGATTTCCGCTGTATGCCCAGCCGACCAATCAATGGTTACATTATTAGCACAAGTTAAAACCTGAACTATTTTTGCAGGATCATTTAATTGTGGATGCAACGCAACCGAATAAACATTGTCGCTCGTCGTGTTCCGATAAGCCAACACAAGACGATTATAGGCTATAAAATTAGAAGCTCCGGCCCCTGTGAAGGTTGCCGTCGCAGCGCTCACGGCAGCGGCATTGGTCTCCGATAAATCTACATAAACAAACTTGCCGTCAGTTAATGTTACAGACCCCGCCGCAATTTCGTTATAAACCGAAAGCCCCGCCGCAGTATTAAACATTATTTGAATTGGTGCTGACCAGCTTAAAGAACCGGTTGCCTTGTTGTATGTGATTGCGCCATTGCAACTCACCATTACGTTTTTCAAGTATGTGATGCCCCTATCTAACCCGGCAGGCAAAACATTCATTATCGGATACGAAAAAACGGTTGAAGCATCCCAAGGCGTATGAAAATTATATCCCATTTTCTCCTCCGGTTATTTTATGTTCAATAAAGGCCCAAGCATTGCTTTATATTCAGGCGGAATTAAACTTTCTAATTGTTTCATTTTAATGTCCGCGTCTTGTTGATGTTTTATTTCTGATTTTATTTTTTTTGCAAAAAAAGAATTCAATTTTTGCTGTTCCAATAAAATATCAACAAGTAAAGTTTTTAACCAGTTGGGATCACCTGCCAATTTATCAAAAATGGCTTTTTTTTGTTCATCAATAGTTGTCATTACATCGGGTCTCCTTCTTCATTAAGAAGCGTAATCCTAATTATCGTTGATACCGGAGCAGTTGCATTTTGCATTTCAATTTGTAAAATTGGCGATTCATCATCAATACCACCGCCTCTGGTATATGTAAAGTTTGCATAAGAACCGGAATAAACATAACTGCCAACCCCCACTCCGATCGTTGACGTTGTTGCGTCTGTGCCACCGATAGTTCCATTTCCGAGTAACATCTTCATAACACAATAACAACCGCCAGACAGATTAAAAGTATTGCCGTACTGATCAATAACCTGAACTTGAATGGTTGTTGAAGTATCTAACCATTCAAGTTCATCATTTGTAATTGTTACCAAGAGCCCTGAAGCCATTGGTTCAGCAAACGATTTGCCTATATCAGAATAACCAACTGTCGTCATACCGGGATAAACAAAAATCTGATTTAAAAAAATATGTCCAGTAGGTAAAACCGGGTCCAC
>Ga0265294_10002451_pt1 | contig 24333 bp, 23 predicted proteins | sample MunlanPumphouse3_FD_192504 | JGI IMG/M metagenome (GOLD analysis project Ga0265294, IMG submission 192504) | Groundwater microbial communities from a municipal landfill in Southern Ontario, Canada - Pumphouse #3 | ecosystem: Environmental > Aquatic > Deep subsurface > Groundwater | place... | reverse complement strand
GTGACTGGTGCCCGTCACGCAAAGTCAGATCGGTAATTTTAACGCCATTTTTTTCCATCCCGGAAACCTCTCTATCTATGAATTAACCACAATAATAATATAAAAATAAATGTTTGAACAATAAGAGGGGAAGCACCCGCCGCCCGGTGCCGTAACGGTCATAATAGCACAACAGCTACCTGTCGGCAACTACTTGCCGCATTTTCTACCTGGCTGGCTGAACTGCCGCAATAGTTCACAAAGGGCGCAATTCATGCCATTGTGACAATCATATTAAACCCGATAAACAGGCAGGCTAAACCTCTTTGACAGTACCGTGGTAAGGTGCTAGTTTTAAGGATACCTTACTACAAAGGCGGTTTCTATGGAAGAAAACGAAAACTCTCTGTTTGTATTGATAAATGTTTCATACCTTAACGTTCTTGATATCCCTAGTCTCACCATTGGCAGAGGTATAACCACTATTTTCGGCCCGAGCGGAAGCGGTAAAACCACCATCCTGAAGCTGCTCAACCGTATGATATCACCAAGTACCGGCCAGCTGTTTTTCAATGGTACTGAACTAAGACAAACAAATCCGGTTCAGCACCGTCGTAAAGTGGTGATGCTTTCACAGAATCCGGTGATGTTTGAGGGAAGCATCGGGGACAATCTCAACGCGCCAAACATATTCCAAAAGCGGCCATTGCTGGATGAAAGCTTGCTTTGTTCAGCCCTGGAAACGGTCAGGCTTGGCAAAGACCCTGCCACGCCGGTAAATCTTTTATCCGGCGGAGAGAAACAACGCCTGGCTCTGGCCAGGGTGATTCTTCTTCAGCCAGAAGTCTATCTTCTGGATGAGCCCTCTTCATCTCTGGATGACGCCAGCGCTGAAGCAGTTGTTGAAACCCTGTGTCTAAAGGCACGCAAGGAAAACAGGCCTGTCATAATGGTTACTCATTCAAAAGCAATCGCCAGAAAATACTCAGATGTCATCATTACAATCGCAGGCGGGAAATCAATCGGTCAGGAGCTATGCAGTGGAAGGGATAATTGAACTCACATTGTGGCAGGTCGCAGCAGCTTACCTTTTTGTTGTCATAGTGCTTTTAATCGTAAAAAGCAGGGGAATAAAAAAAGAAGGGGAGATAGTTTTATCCTCCGTAAGGATGACCCTGCAGCTGATTTTAGCCGGATATGTTCTTGTATATGTGCTGGATAACCCGAATCCGTTCATTACCGTCGCAATAGTGATACTTATGGAGGCCTTCGCCATATACACTGTGATGGCCAAATTCAAAGGCCTGCTGACTGGAAAACTCAAAAAAATTATCTCCCTTTCCATGGGGATTGGAGCAGGAGCCTGCCTGCTGTATCTTATCCTTGCGGTAATAGGGGTTCAGCCCTGGTACGACCCTCAGTACTTCATCCCGATAGCGGGCATGGTGGTCGGTAATTCCATGACGGGGGTTTCCCTAGCAGTAAAAAGTCTTCTGGAAGGCATGACGACCCGCCGACAAATCGTTGAAGAGGCTTTGATTCTGGGAGCTACCCCCAGGGAGGCAACCGCAGATATCATCAACCGAACGTTTGATTCAGCAATAATGCCAACCATAAATTCCATGCTGGGAATGGGTATCATATTCCTTCCTGGAATGATGACCGGGCAAATACTTGCGGGTGTATCACCTACAACCGCAATCGCCTACCAGATAGCCATAATGCTTGGCATTCTGGGAGCAGTAGCCGTGAGCGTAATCCTCACTTTACAGATGGGCTACAGAACCTTCTTCAACAGGGAGGAACAGCTGGTATAACGGGCCCGGCTTTAAACGAAAAGGACCTAAAATGTCTGGAAGAATAATGCACATAGACCTGGACGCCTTCTTCGTGAGCGTTGAACGCCGGAATCGGCCGGATCTGGACGGAAAACCGGTGGTAGTAGGCGGGAACCCGGACCGCCGGGGCGTAGTTGCGGCTGCTTCCTATGAAGCTCGTAAATTCGGCATTCGTTCCGGTATGCCGTTAAAAACTGCTGTCAGGCTATGCCCCAAAGCTATTTTTATAAGCGGCAGCCACCAGAAATATCGAGAGGTTTCGCGCCAGTTCTTCGCCTTGCTCGGTAATTATTCCCCTTTCATAGAACCGGTAAGCATAGATGAGGCCTACCTCGATGTAACCGGTTTCGAATCCATCCACGGTTCAATCGCCCAGATGGGAGAAAAAATCAGGCGCTCAGTCAGGGAGCAGTTGGATTTAACCGCCTCGATCGGAATAGCTGGCTCCAAAACAGTTGCCAAGGTCGCTTCAGAAAAAGCAAAGCCGGATGGTTTGCTTGAAGTGCCCGCGGGAGAAGAAGCCGGGTTTTTGGCACCTCTTGAAATAAACTGCCTGCCCGGTATAGGCACAAAAACCGAGTCTATTCTCAAAAAGCTGGGTGTCACCAGTTTGGGCAGGCTGGCAAAAATGCCCCCGGGCAGCCTCAGGTTAAGCCTGGGCTCTTATGGGGACATGCTTATCAGATCTGCCTCTGGCATCGACGAACGTAAGGTTGAGCCTCCTGCAGAAGCTAAATCCATCAGCCGTGAAAATACATTTACCCAGGACACGAGGGACTCCAGCACAATGCAAAGCATGCTTGCCTACCTGAGCGAACGCGTTGGAGCAGATCTGAGAAAGCGCAATAAATATGCCCGGTGCATTACCATTAAGCTAAGGTTTAATGATTTTAATACGCTCACACGTTCTCAAACCATGAGCCAGCCATCAGATGCTGACCAGGTGATATTCAGCACCGGTTTAAAGCTTTTTTTAAAAGAGCTTGCCAAAAACCCGCTGCCTGTCCGTCTTATCGGTATCGGGGTGACCGGATTAACAGAAAAAGGCGGACAGTTAAGCATGCTTGAGCAGGACACATTGAGAATGGAAAAACTTAACCGCGCCGTTGACCGGATCCGCGTAAAATACGGTTTTGGTTCGATACAAACCGGCCGGACCCTGCGTCTTGAGGAAATTTTCCCCGCAGGCCTCAAGAGCAAGGATTCATCAAGGTAAACAAACTGCAAAACAGTTTGAACCGGTATCACATTTTATTGTAAGCTAATTGTCTGATCGCTTAAAGCGCCGGTTTTGTCCCCTGAATTCTCCCAAGCTGGAGGAAAACCTTCATCACCAGAAATTCTTGCCAGACGAGATCAAATTTTAGAACCGTTATCGGCCAGCCAGAACTGCCAGAACAGGCGCATGCGGGCTAACATCTATTTAATACAAAATGAAGCCAATCCGGCTTCATTTACATTTTTTAAGGGAGGTTAAGGTGGAAGAAGCGAATGTTTCTGCCGTAAAACCCCTGGCAGAAAAATATATCGGCCGGGAATGGGGCTTGATTACCCTGCTGCAGGAAATCCAGCAAATTTTCGGCTATCTGCCGGAAGAGGCGCTCAGTATCGTCAGCAAAACCCTGAAGATACCCATGAGCCGGATTTATTCAGTCGCCACCTTCTACTCCCAGTTTTACCTGGAACAAAGAGGCAGAAACATCATCCGCGTATGCCGGGGAACCGCCTGCCATGTAAGGGGAGGAAAAGCTGTGCTGGAGACATTCGAAAAGCACCTTGGCATATCAGACGGCCAAACCACACCGGACTATCGCTTCACGCTTGAAACAGTTGCCTGCCTGGGAGCATGCGCCATGGGCCCTGTAGTTTTAGTCGACAGCAAGTATCACGGCAAAATGACTCCCGGAAAGGCCGAAGCGCTGATTGACAATCTCCCGTAGTATGCCTGGAGTATTATAAGATAATGAATCTGGCAGAGTTTGATAACCTTTACAGTTCTTTGCAAGCTGCAAATAACAGCGATGAATTATGCGTAAAGGTGTGCAGTGGAACAGGCTGCAAAGCTCAGGGCGGACGCGCAGTTTACGAAGCTTTTTCCCGCGTGCTTTCTGAAATGGGGCTGAGTGAAAAGGTAGCGCTTTCGGCCACCGGCTGCCACGGTTTTTGCGAGCGGGGGCCGATCGTATCTATCCAGCCAGGCGGCATATTTTATCCCCAGATAACCCCTGATGATGTGAAGGAAATCGTTGCCACCACAATCATCGACAAACAGATCGTTGACCGTTTGGTCTATATTGACCCTGCTACCGGGAAAAAACAGGCGTTTGATGACAAGGTTCCCTTTTATGCCCGCCAGCAGCGGATCATACTTTCTGGAAATGGCAACCTTGACCCGCAAAGCATTCATGATTACATCAGTAATGGCGGTTATCAGGCAGTTAGAAAAGCACTGAGCAGCATGACGCCCGAGCAGGTTATAGAAGAAATCAGCGCCTCCGGGCTGAGGGGAAGGGGAGGAGCGGGTTTCCCCACCGGAAGGAAATGGAGCTTCGCGCGGAATACGCCTGGAGACCAAAAATACATGGTATGCAATGGTGATGAGGGTGATCCGGGAGCCTTCATGGACCGCAGCATCATGGAAGGAAATCCGCACCTGGTGCTGGAAGGTATGATCATCGGCGCGTTTGCGATAGGTGCTTCAACCGGCTATATATATGTCAGGGCTGAATACCCGCTGGCAGTTTCCAACCTTAAACTGGCCATAAAAGATGCCAGGCATCTTGGCCTGCTTGGTGAAAATATATTAGGTTCCGGTTTCAGCCTTGATGTAAGGGTTATCGAAGGAGCCGGAGCGTTTGTATGCGGCGAAGAGACTGCTCTGATGGCTTCCATCGAAGGCAATATTGGCCGGCCACGCCCCAGGCCACCGTTTCCCGCCCAGAGCGGTTTGTGGGGAAAGCCCACCAACATCAACAATGTGGAAACCCTGGCCTGTATCGCCTATATCATCAACAGGGGAAGCGCCAGCTACGCTGCTATAGGAACAGAAACCAGCAAGGGTACCAAGATTTTTTCACTCACCGGCTCCGTTAACAATACCGGACTGGTTGAGGTGCCGATGGGAACAACCCTGGGAGAACTGGTTTACGATATCGGTGGAGGCATCCCCGGCGGGCGCAGGTTCAAAGCAGCCCAGATCGGAGGCCCATCTGGAGGCTGCATTCCTTCCAGATACCTCGGTTTGCCCATAGATTATGAATCCCTCTCATCGATCGGCTCGATAATGGGTTCCGGCGGCCTGGTAGTTATGGATGAATCTTCCTGCATGGTAGATATTGCCCGTTTCTTCCTCAGCTTCACACAGGCTGAATCGTGCGGAAAATGCACCCCTTGCCGGCTGGGAACCAAACGGATGCTTGAGATTCTTACCCGTATAACCCAGGGCGAAGGAAGGGAAGGGGACATCGAGCTGCTGCTCGAACTGGCTAATGTTATTAAAGATACATCCCTTTGCGGTTTAGGCCAGAATGCACCCAACCCGGTTGTAAGTACCATTAAATATTTTCGTGATGAATATGAAGCCCATATCAGGGAAAAACGCTGCCCGGCAGCTTCATGCGAGGCAATGATATACGCCCCCTGTGAACATGTCTGTCCGCTTAACGTAGACGCTCCGGGTTACATAGCTCTTATCAGCCAGGGCAGATTCAAGGAAGCCCTGGAACTGGAACGCCGCAGGAATCCACTGGCAGGTATCTGCGGGCGCGTTTGCCACCACCCCTGTGAAACTCGTTGCCGCCGTGGTGATATTGACCAGCCGGTTTCGATCGCCGCTCTCAAGCGCGCTGCTGCTGATTACGGTGCTGATAATAACACTCGGACGATAAAAAAGTATGTACCAACCCACAAGGAAAGGATCGCCATTGTTGGATCGGGTCCAGCCGGTCTTAATGCTGCTTACCATCTTGTAAAAAAAGGCTACCCGGTAACCATTTTTGAAGCTCTTCCGGTTGCCGGCGGCATGCTTGCGGTTGGAATCCCCGAATTTCGCCTGCCCCGCCGGGTGCTTCAGGCTGATATTGATTTTATCACCTCACTGGGAGTGGAGATCAGGCTGAACAGTCCGGTCACATCGATCGATGAGCTAAAAGCACAGGGTTACAGTGCTGTTCTGCTATCTACCGGGGCTCATATCGGTGAAAAGCTGGGAATCAGTGGAGAGTATCTCAACAGAGTATATGATGGTGCAGGCTACCTTAAACAAATCAATCTTGGCAACGGGATCGATACCGGTAAAAAGGTTGTTATAATCGGCGGGGGCAACGTAGCGATAGATGCGGCAAGGGCTGCCTTGCGGCTTGGGGCTGAATCGGCAACCATAGTGTATAGAAGGCCGCGCCGGGATATGCCGGCAAACGAGGAAGAGATCTGCGAAGCAGAACAGGAGGGAATCCAGATTCTCGACTCAACATCCCCTCTCCAGATTCTGGGCAGTAAAGCCAGGGTTTATGGAGTTGAATGCCTCAGGACAAGCCCGGGGATGTATGATTCAAGCGGCAGACGTCGCCCCGAAATCATCCCCGGATCCGATTTTTGCCTGGAGGCGGATACTGTCATCGCTGCGGTGGGACAGGTTCCCGACACCAGCTTTTTAGAACGGTCTGGTACAATTAAAGTGAACGGGAACAAAACCATTACTGTAAACCCCGCAACCATGGAAACAGGCCAGGAAGGAGTTTTTGCGGCAGGTGATAATACAACCGGCCCCCTGACAGTTATCGATGCCATGGCTGGAGGAGAAAGAGCCGCCATATCTATCGATCGCTACATAAAGGGCATACCTCTTGATAAAAACCGTTTAAGGGAGCACAAAACTCCCCAGGATATTCCCTGGAGCGAAGATGAAATCGAGCTTGGCCGGCGTTACCTTATCCCAGAGCTCGAGCCAGGGGAGCGTATCGGCAATTTCAATGAGACCAGACTTGGTTTTTCACGCGAAACTGCTATAGATGAAGCCCGGCGCTGCCTGCGCTGCGATCTGAAAGGCAACTGAAAATGGCAAAAATCCAACTGACGATCAACGGGGAAAATATCCTTGCAGATGAGGGCACTTCGATTCTGGAAGCTGCCCGGGACACAGGCATAGCAATTCCTCATCTCTGCTACATGGATAACCTGCCAGCCAGCGGAAGCTGCCGCCTGTGCGTAGTTGAGGTAGAGGGCGCCAGAAACCTGGTCACCTCCTGCACCACACCGGTTGCGGCCGGCATGGTAATAAACACTGCCTCTGAAAGGGTAATCAATGCCCGTAAAAGTATAATTGAACTGCTTCTTTCCGACCACCCCCTTGATTGTATGACCTGCGAAAAAAGCGGCAGGTGTGATCTTGAAAAATACGCCTACGAGCTGGGTGTAGCCGAATCCAGGTACGACGGAGCCCGACACAGCTACCCGGTTGAGGCGAGCAACCCTTTCTTTGTTCGCGATTATAACAAATGCATCCTCTGCGGCCGCTGTGTTGGAGCCTGCAGACATATACAATTCATAGAAGCAATATCATTTGCCAACCGCGGATTTGACTGCAAGATAGCTACTGCCTACGACCGACCGTTAAAAGACAGCCCCTGCGTCTTCTGTGGCCAGTGCGTAGAGTCCTGTCCAACCGGTGCACTGATGGAGAAAAGCCGGCTTGGTGCTGGAAGAACCTGGGAAATTGAGGCCACTCCCACCGTGTGTTCCTATTGCGGAGTTGGCTGCAACATCGTCCTCAACACTGTTAACGGCAACATCGTCAGCGCAAGCCCGCTGCCTGAAGGCGGTGTCAATAACGGCCGCCTATGTGTTAAAGGAAAATTTGGCTGGGATTATGTACACAGCCCTGAAAGACTCAAAACCCCGCTCATAAGAACGGGAGAGAAGGGAGAAGGTAAATTCCGGCCGGCAAGCTGGGAAGAAGCTCTAAACATAATAGCCGAGAAGCTCTCTGCCACAAAATCATCTTACGGACCAGATTCAATAGCCCTGCTTTCTTCAGCCAAGTGCACCAATGAAGAAAACTATCTGATGCAAAAGTTTGCTCGCGCGGTAATCGGAACCAACAACATCGATCACTGCGCACGCCTCTGACATTCCCCAACTGTGGCCGGTCTGGCCACAACATTCGGTAGCGGGGCTATGACAAACTCGATTTCTGAAATCGGTCAAAGTGAATGCATTTTCATCATCGGTTCCAATACCAGCGAAAATCATCCTGTCATCGCCCTTGAGGTAATGGAGGCAGTTAAAAACAAGGGAGCCCGATTGATAGTAGCTGACCCCAGACGGATACGAATGACCGATTATGCCAACATATGGCTCCGTCTCAAGCCAGGTACTGATACCGCCCTTATAAACGGCTTGTTAAATATAATAATTACTGAAAATTTAACTGATGAAGATTTTATACGCGACCGGACCGAGGGTTACGAAGAGCTACTAAAAGTAATCAAAAACTATACTCCACAATCAGTCAGCCAGATAACCGGAATACCGGCAGATGACCTGCGCATGGCAGCCCGCCTTTACGCAAACAGTAAAACAGCTGTGATCCTGTATGCGATGGGAATAACCCAGCACGTTGGGGGAACCGGCAATGTCATCGCGCTGGCAAACCTGGTGATGGCAACCGGCCACATCGGCAAGGAATCATCAGGCCTATGCCCCCTGCGCGGGCAAAACAATGTTCAGGGTGCCTGCGATATGGGCGCACTGCCGAATGTTTTACCGGGATATCAGCCGGTTGGTGATGATGCAGTGAGAGGTAAATTTGAAACGTCCTGGGGGGTAAAACTCCCGAGCCACCCCGGCCTTACTCTTGTAGAAATGATGCACGCTGCCAGGGCAGGTAATGTTAAGACAATGTATATAATGGGGGAGGAGCCGGCACTGACCGATCCCAATTCAACAGATGTTGCAAGTGCGCTAAAGCATCTTGATTTCCTGGTGGTGCAAAATATTTTCCTGGGTGAAACCGGAAAATATGCCGATGTTGTATTGCCAGGCTCCAGCTTTGCCGAAAAAGACGGCACTTTTACTAACACCGAACGGCGCGTTCAAAGGATTCGCCAGGCTATTGCTCCTGTTGCTGAATCCCGGCCTGATTGGAGTATAATCACCAGTCTTTCCTCAAAAATGGGCTACGATATGCCTTTCACTCATCCCTCTCAGATCATGAAAGAAGCAGCAGGACTCGCGCCAATATACGGAGGAATCAGTTACGAGCGGCTTGAATCCGGCGGTCTGCAGTGGCCTTGCCGTAATCTGGAAGATCCGGGAACCAGGTATCTGCATCAGGGTTCTTTCACCCGCGGGCGGGGCAGATTCGTTCCGGTTGAATACCAGCCGGCAAATGAAGTAACTGACGAAAAATTCCCGGTTACCCTGACCACCGGAAGAAACCTTTATCACTGGCATGGGGGCTCTATCAGCCGCCAGTCACCAGGCTTGGCCGAGATATGCCCGGAAGGCAAAGTTGAGATCAACCCTGAGCTGGCTTTACAGCTGGGATGTATCACCGGAGACATGGTAGAACTGCATTCACCGAGGGGCAAGATTCTTGCCAGAGTAGAGATAAACGAGAAATCACCACCAGGAATCGTGTTCATGCCTTTTCATTTCCGGGAATCACCGGTTAACCGGCTCACTTCCGATGCTCTCGACCCGGTTGCCAAAATACCTGAGCTCAAGATTTGCCCGGTAAATTTACGCAAGGTTGAGTAAAATGCAGAGGCTGTTTACAAACAATATTGCGGAGCATGGGCTGCCATTATGAGTAAGCCGGAAATTACCGATGCTCTGGATCTGCACGGCAATCTGGTTGAAGAAGCACTGCCAAAAGTTGAGAATTATCTATATGCTGCCTACCAGGCAGGCTATGACAGGGTGTGGATAATACATGGCAAGGGAACCGGAGTGCTTAAACTTGAAGTCTCAAGGCTGCTTGCCAGGCATTCCCTGGTCAGGTCGTTCTACAGCGCAGACAAATTCCACGGGGGAGAAGGCGCTACCCAGGTAAACCTGATCAGGTAACTCCTCCAGATACAAAAAGATAACGGCCCCGGGAGCGCATTTTCTCCGGGAAGCCGTTAAATCTCCTGTATTTTAACCAAACTTGTTAGTCCAGAGTTTTATTAAGCTTGTGTGCCAGCCTTGACTTGCTCCTGGCAGCATTGTTAGGGTGAATAATGCCTTTAGCTGCAGCTTTATCCAGCGCGCTTATTGCACTTACCACCGGCTCACTGGCTTGTCCGGGATCGTTTTCAACGGCTTTCTTGGCACGGGTAACAAGGGTGCGGGTCTTGGAGCGAACCGTTTTGTTTCTTTCCCTTTTAGCTTCATCAGCGCGAATTTTTTTCTTTGCAGAACTGGTATTTGCCAACTACTTCCTCCTAAATTAGAACAACAACTGGTTATTATACTACAGATTAAGAAACCTGTGAAGTTGAGTCTTCTCCGATGCGGGTAATACTCACAACGCCCTTGATTCCTTCCAGTTTGTTTATCAGCCGGCTGAGCTGGTATACACTGCTGGTTGAAAGAGTAAAATCAATGGTGGAAACGCCATCTTCCGTCTCGGTTACCGTCATAGAGGTGATATTTATTTTTTCTCCGGCAACCACCGTGGAAAAATCCCTGACCAGGCCAACCCTGTCCCAGGCAACCAGGTTCAAACGAACAGGGTAAAGGCTGTCAGACTGCCCCCAGTCAACCTCAACCAGCCTTTCCCGCTCAAGGTCAGGGCGCACTATATTATGACAGTCAGAACGATGAACAGTCACACCCTTATTACGGGTTATATATCCTGTGATCGCATCACCAGGAACCGGGTTGCAACAGCGAGCGATATTGGTAAGCATATTACCGGCACCAAGTACCCGTACAGAAGAAGTAGGACGCTTGGCAGGAGCCTGTTCGGCCACCGGTTTCGGAGCCTCCTGCTGGCTGGCAAGCTTCATCGATATCTGGTGCAGGCTGATACCGCCGTAACCAACCGCAGCCAGAAAATCATCAACGCTGTCATAGCGAAAAACCCGCGCTATCTCCTCCCGGTTGCCAACCTTTAGCCCCAGGCGCCGTATTTCTTTTTCAAGCAGGTTGCGCCCGAGATCGATGTTTTCTGCTCTCTCTTGCCGTTTAAAAAACTGACGCAGTTTTTCGCGCGCATGGGATGTACGCACGTATCCAAGATTGGGATTGAGCCAGTCTCGGGAAGGAGTTTTGTCCTTTCTGGCTACCACGATTTCTACTACTTCCCCATTTTTAAGCTGATAGTTAAGGGGCACCAGCCTGCCGTTCACTTTAGCACCGATGCAACGGTGGCCCAGATCAGTGTGTATACGATAGGCAAAATCAACCGGAGTTGCGCCCTGAGGCAGATCTTTTATCTCGCCTTTAGGCGTAAACACAAACACCTGATCATTAAAGATATCGGTTTTGACTGACTCGAGGAATTCTTCTGCACCGGTTAGTTCGCGATGCCAATCAACCAGCTGGCGCAGCCAGCCAAGCTTCTCCTCAAATTTCCCATCAGCTTTTTCACCTTCTTTGTAACGCCAGTGTGAGGCCACACCATATTCGGCAAAGTGGTGCATATCATAGGTGCGAATTTGGACTTCCAGGGGAATTGAACGCATGGCCATAACCGCTGTGTGTAGTGACTGATAACCATTGGCTTTGGGGTTGGCTATATAGTCATCAAAGTTACCTGGCATTGGGTGCCAGAGGCTGTGTACTACACCTATGGCGTTATAACAATCCGGTACGGTGTTTACCAGCACTCTTAAAGCAAGCAGGTCCTGAATATCATCAAAGCGCTTGCCCTGAGTCTCGTATTTTTCCATTTTCTGGTAAATCGAATAGAGATGCTTCGGTCGGCCGGTAACTTCACATTTTAATCCGGCTTTTTCAAATTCCCGTTTTAAAATTTCAATCATCTGGTTTATAAGCACTTCACGCTGGGTGCGGCGCAGATTAACCATTTTGGAGATATGTGAATACTTTTCCGGTTCCAGGTAACGAAACGAAAGGTCTTCAAGCTCCCATTTAAGCTCCCAGACGCCCAGCCGGTGAGCCAGAGGAGCATAAATCTCAAGGGTCTCCCGGGCTATCCGCTCTTTTTTCTCCGGCGTAAGAGCCGAGAGAGTGCGCATGTTGTGCAATCGATCGGCGAGTTTTATAAACACCACTCTGAGGTCTTCTGCCATTGCCACCAGCAGTTTACGCAGGTTTTCTGCCTGTTGTTCGGCCTGAATACCACTTTTTGTACCGGGAACCGGGGACTTACGGGATAATTCTTCCAGCTTGGTAGTACCGTCTACCAGGCTGGCAACCTCAGGGCCAAACTCTTTTCCTATCTTCTCAAGGGGCACGCCACAATCTTCAATGGTATCGTGAAGAAGTGCCGCTGTAAGTGCCGCTGAATCAAACTGGAGTTCTGCCAATATAAGGGCAACCTGCAAAGGATGAACAAGGTAGGGTTCACCGGAAACACGCATCTGCCCCTGATGAGACAGGCGAGCGAATTCATAAGCGCGCTTGACCGTTTCCAGCTTTTCTGCAGGAATATACCTGGATGCTTTTTCAACCAGGCTGTCAAGACTGCCTGTCTGTCTACCAACCACTATACGCCTCCGGTTACGGTTAAGTATATCCCAACAGTATTTGCTTTTTAAAGCATCAGCCTTCTATTTGCCCAAACTGGTCGACTGCCAGGTAAAAATTATAATCTTACGATTCTGTTGACGCCTCATAATCATGCGGTTAAAATGTGATCGAGGTGAACAAATGGAACATTTATGGGCGCCCTGGCGAATAGAATATATCCGTCTTGCCAAAAGCGGCGAGGAAAAAGGCTGCATTCTTTGCGATAAACCAAACGAGCTCAACGATGAGGAAAATCTAATCCTGGCACGGGGCTCCCACAATTTCGTTATCATGAACCGATACCCTTATTCTGCAGGGCACCTGATGGTAGCACCCAGGCGCCACACTGCATTATTGGAAAGCCTTGAGCCCGAAGAACTGCTTGAGCATTTTCAAATGGTGCAAAAATGCATCAGTGTTATCCGCAGCCTTTGGAACCCGGGCGGGTTCAATATGGGAATGAATATGGGGCGCATCGCAGGAGCCGGGATAGACCAGCACATTCACACCCATATAGTACCCAGATGGGCTGGAGATACCAACTTTATGCCGGTTATAGCCTCAACCGGCGTGGTAAGCTCATCACTGAAAGAAACATATCTTGAGTTAAAACCTCATTTTTAGCTGGAGGGTTCGATTTACATGCCGGATGAACTAGCAATTATAAAAGAAATGCTGCCTTTCCTTATCCCGTTGGTGATTCTTCAATTCGTGCTTATGATCATCGCCCTGATCGATCTTGTAAAAAGGGAACACATCACCGGCACAGCCAAAATTGTCTGGCTGCTGGTTATCATATTTGTTAACCTGTTCGGCCCTATAATTTATCTGGCCATAGGGCGCAAGGAACGGCCTGATGCCAGCGATTAGCACCGACAATCTCTCCAAATATTATACCGGGGTCAAAGCCCTGGATGGGCTCAATATGGAGGTTGATGAAAATGTAATATTCGGCTTCCTGGGCCCAAACGGTGCCGGCAAAACCACTGCGGTTAAGCTGCTTACCGGGTTTATCCACCCGACAAAGGGCAGCGCCCGGGTGGCCGGAGAACCCGTAGAAGAAGGCAACCTGGCACTTCAGAAGGCGATCAGCCTGCTCCCTGACGTGCCCGCTTTTTATGACTGGATGAACGCCAGGGAATACCTCCACTTCGTTGCCGGGCTTCACCAGTTGAGTAAGAATGAAACAAAAATACGTTCAGAAGAAATGCTGGAGCTAGTTGGCCTCAAGCGGGAGGGAGGGCGCCGAATCGGTGGTTATTCCCGCGGCATGCGCCAGCGGTTGGGGATAGCCCAGGCTCTTATGAACCGGCCAAAAGTTCTCTTCCTCGACGAGCCAACTTCGGCTCTGGACCCGGTTGGAAAGCGTGAAGTCCTGGATCTGATTAAAAAGCTGAAGCAAACCTCGACTGTATTTATGTCCACCCACAATTTAAACGAGGTGGAGAGGGTTTGCGATACAGTAGGAATAATCAACCGCGGCAGACTGTTAACCATTTCTTCGGTAGAACAGCTGCAGAAAAAATATGCCCGTTCCCTGTTTGAAATGGAGTTTCTGGAAGAAGCTTCTCCATTTCTTGAAACCCTGAGGCAGACATCTTGGCTGGCCGAGCCAGAAACAATCAGCCAGAACGGCGTGCCTGTTATCCGGGTTAAAGCTCGCGACCTGGATTATGCCCGGCGTGAATTACCCAGGCTTATATCAGACTCCGGGTTGACACTTGCACGTTATGAACTTGTTATGCCCAGCCTGGAAGATATTTTTGTAGAAATCCTGAGCAAAGAGGAGCCCAGATGAGAGGATTAATCCCGCTGCTAAAAAAAGAGATAACCGGGCAACTCAGAACCTACAAACTGGTAATTGTTGGCGGTATATTTTTGTTTTTTGGCATTACCACTCCTTTTTTGCTTAAGTACATGCCTGAGATCCTCAAGCTCGCCGGAGAGGGGATGGTAATAGAACTGCCTCCTCCAACTGCTGTACAGTCGCTGGCCGAATACGCCAGTACGATCGGCCAGGTCGGCTTGCTGCTGGCGGTGTTGATGGCCATGGGAAGTATATCCGGAGAGATAAAAAGCGGTACGGCAATAATGACACTTTCCAAACCAGTTAGCCGCTCTTCTTTTGTGGGGGCAAAAATGATTGCCCTGAGCCTTAATTTCCTGCTTTCTCTGGTTGTAGCTTCAATCGCCAGCTTTGCCTACACCGTCTGGCTGATCGAGGGGGCTGGAGTAACTACGTATATCGGTTTGAATCTGCTGCTGGCGGTGTTTTTAATGTTCTGTCTGGCGCTTACTATCTTCTGCTCCAGCCTTTTTAGAAGTTCGCTTGCGGCTGGCGGTCTGGCGATTGCTATTTTGATTTCTCAGGCAGCGCTTTCCGCTCTGCCTGTTATCGGAGATTATATGCCGGGAAAGCTTATGGGATGGGGGGTTAACCTGATCAGCTCCAACCCTGACAGTTACTGGGGGGCACTGGCAGTAACGGCAGTGCTCACACTGGCACTTCTTTACTTTGCTCAAAAAGTTTTACGGCTTAAGGATCTGTGAGTTTATGTTTTTTAGGTGTTTTTCATAGTCATCTTTGAGAATGCCGTATAGCTCCAGATCTTCAAATCTGCCGCTTTTTTTGATATCACGCCGCAGGCATCCTTCATGCTTCATTCCCAGCTTCTGCATCACCCTTCCCGAAGCAGGATTTCGCCCAAGGTGCCTGGCAAATATCCGGTTTAAGCCAAGACTTGTAAAACCATATTCCAAAATAGCTTTGCCCGCCTCTGTTGCATATCCGGCATGCCAGAATTTTTTTCCGATCCAGTATCCCAGCTCAGCCTTCTCGTCAGCAGCTTCTATATTCAACCCTATCGCACCTATCAATTTCCCGGTTTCCCGATCAGTAATAGCAAAAACAGCTCCTTTGCCGCTTTTAAAGTTTTCCTCATGGCTTTTGATCCAGTCGTCTGCCACGCTATATTCATAGGGATAGGGTATATTCAGGGTATTTGCAGCGATATCAGGGTCTCCAAGCAAACTGACAACATCACGGCAGTCATCCGTGGAAAAACAACGAAGTAAAATTCTTTCGGTTACCAATTCAGCTTTGGGAACCACTGCTTCCTCGCTAAAAAATCTGTTAGAAGCTAATTCTAACAGATAAATCATGGTAAAACTATGGTAAAATGATTCAAATATTGGACATACACAATAAGGAGGAGTATTATGCCAGATTTTGGAACCGCTTTTTCAGGGATGACTGCCGGACGCAAGTTGACCGACGAAGAACTCATCAGGGCGATACGTTTCATGGTTGCAGCCGAATACGAAGCTATACAGCTATACATGCAGCTTGCAGAAGCTACCGACAACAAGCTTGCTATTGAGGTGCTCAAGGAAATAGCCGATGAGGAAAGAGTGCATGCCGGAGAGTTCTTAAGGCTCCTCAAGAATCTTGCCCCAGATGAAGAACAGTTCTACCAGGAAGGCGAAGAAGAAGTAAAGGAACTGGAAGAAAAACTAAAGTAATACCCAAAACATGCAAAAGAGCTTATAATTGGCAGCAAAGTATGTTAAATTTATTGCTGTAACTGGCCGAAGGGGGTAAACACTCAATGGAAATAGAGCTGATCAGGGATATCGTAATAATCGCATCTGGCGTCATCTTCATTATCGTGCTTCTCATAATAGCTTTCGTCGCACTCTCTATCAGCAGTAAAGTAAAGGAGGTCACCTCTTCCGCTAAGGGAATACTAAACAAGGCGGAGACGGCCGCTGAGGACCTGAAGCTTATCACCAGCTATACTAGAGAGGAAATTGCCAGGCCGCTCGCCCATGTGGCAGGCATAGTCCAGGGTGTGGGCCAGGGACTCTCATCATTCACCGAAATATTAAAAAAATGGAAATAAAACAAGGAGGACAACATGAGTAGCAAAGACGCATTCGCCGGGATTGGTCTGGGTATCGCTATCGGGGCTGTAATCGGGCTGGCGGCAGGTATGCTTTATGCCCCACGCCCAGGGGAAGAAACACGCCAGATTTTGAAGGAAAAAACCGGGGAATTCAAACACAAGGCAGTTGATGCCATTGAACACGGAAAAGAAAAGGCTATAGACGTAATACACAAAGGGGAAGAAAAGCTTTTAAGGAAACACGAACCGGCGGCTTAAAGCTTGCAGTGTTCACTTGCCTCTGCACCCTTGTTCCCGCGCCAGGGCAAACAGTATTAATCCGGTGGTTAAAGACAGGGGATTTGAGCTTGAATTCTGAGTTGATCTACTTATGATAGAAGCACTCAAGAACAACTGGCGGCTGATTGTTTTTATATCAGCCGCCCTCGTTCTCATGGTCCTTGCCTGGGCCTGGCGGGGGGTCCTTTTGCCATTTGCCATTGGTTTGATACTGGCATACCTCATGCTTCCAGGAGTTAACTGGCTGGAGAGAAAGCTCCCCCCAAAAAACAAGTGGAAAAAAGCCAAAAGAATAACCGCCATTCTGATAGTCTTTATCATCACCATTGGGGTTGTCGGGGGAATCCTCTCTTATGTAATTATTACTGTAATCCAGACCTTTATCGATCTGTTCTCAAGAGCCCCGGAGTTTATCTCAACCATAATGGATCAGCTGCAGGAATGGGCGTTCAGTTTCCAACAGCAACTGCCTCCGGGTTTGCAAACGCAGGTAGAGCAACTGATTGCTAATCTGGGTCTACAGATGGAAAGCGTGCTGGAAAACCTGGCCAGGGGCGGCTTTTCCTTTATTTCAGGAACTGTCGGGGCCCTACTGGGTTTTGCGGCGCTACCCCTGTTTTTGTTTTATATAGTAAAAGATTATCCTCAGATCAAAAGAAATATATACTCGTTCCTGCCAGAGTGGGCGGTTGAACACACCCATAACATAGCTTCGATTTTTGATAAAGTTTTGGGCGGCTATATTAAAGCAACCCTGGTGCTCGGCGGGATTGTAGCCATAATGTCTTTCATAGGGCTTTCCATTCTAAGGGTGCCTTATGCCCCGGCTCTGGCTTTTTTTGCCGGAATAACCGAGATGATTCCGACTATCGGCCCCTGGATAGGTGGAGCTTTGGCTGTTCTGATCACTCTTAGCACTGTTCCGGAGAAAGCTATTATTGTGGTCCTGCTGTTTGTAGGGATTCAACTGGTGGAAAACAATCTGCTGGTACCCAGAATACAGGCCAGTTACATGAGGATCCATCCAGCCGCTGTACTGCTCCTGCTGGTGCTTGGTGCACACATCGCCGGTATTTGGGGAATCATTATTTCGATACCGATTGCGGCAACTGTAGCCAGGTTGATTCAATACATCCACGACAGAAGGGCAATGAGCAGGCAAGCAGAGATGGCAGCCGAAACAGGCGCCACCCAAGCCGATAATAAGCCGGCTTAATCCGTTCTTGACTGCTCTGAGGAGTTAAATATCCAGGTTTTTGACATTCTTGGCATGCGCCTGTATAAAGGCTTTCCTGGGCGGCACATCTCCACCCATAAGCACGCTGAAAATACTGTCTGCCTTGGCAGCATCATCGATAGTAACCCTCAGCAGAGTCCTGGTGGCCGGATTCATGGTTGTATCCCAGAGCTGTTCAGCGCTCATTTCACCAAGACCCTTGTAACGCTGGACATCTGCCTTGGCAGCCTTGCTCTTCAATGCCGCTAGCGCCTGGTCTTTTTCCCTGTCATTGTAAACCCATTGCTCCTGTTTGCCAGATTTAATCTTGTACAGAGGAGGCTGGGCAATATACAGATATCCTTCGTGGATAAGCTCTATCATGTGGCGAAAGAAGAAGGTTAGCAGCAGAGTTCTGATATGCGCTCCATCAACATCTGCATCCGTCATCAGTACTACTTTGTGATAGCGCAGACGCGCGGTATCAAAATCTTCGTCGATACCAGCTCCAAGAGCGGTGATCAAGGTTCGTATTTCCTCATGCGAAAGCATCTTTTCAGCGGTGGCTTTTTCAACATTTAAAATCTTGCCGCGAAGAGGCAGTATCGCCTGGAATCTACGGTGTCGCCCCTGCTTGGCCGAACCACCAGCAGAGTCCCCCTCAACCAAAAACAGCTCGGATAGAGACGGGTCTTTTTCTGAGCAATCTGCAAGCTTGCCGGGAAGGGTTCCTGAATCAAGGCTACCTTTGCGTATAACCAGATCGCGAGCCTTTCGCGCTGCTTCCCTGGCCTTGGCTGCAGTTAAACATTTATCAATGATTCGCCTGGCATCATCCGGATGCTCTTCGAAATATAATCCGAGTTCTTCAACTACAACACTTTCTACTATGCTTTTTATCTCGATGTTGCCCAACTTGCCTTTGGTTTGACCTTCAAACTGCGGTTCGGCAAGTTTTACACTTACAACTGCAGTCAGACCTTCTCTGACATCTTCCCCAACCAGGTTGGGCTCATCCTCTTTTAAAACTTTATTGCGATGGCCCCAATCGTTAAGCACTCTGGTCAAGGCTGACCTGAAGCCGGTAAGGTGGGTTCCACCGTCAATGGTGTTTACACAATTGGCAAATGTAAGAGTATTGTCTGTATATCCGTCATTATACTGTATGGCAACTTCGACAACCGTACTGTTTACAGCTTTTGAAAATACGATCGGCTGGCGGTTTCGCACCGTACGGTTACGGTTAAGGCGCCGCACAAATCCGGATATACCGCCCTCGAAATAGTAACTAAGCTCCCGGTCTGTTCTTTCGTCTACGATGCGGAACTCAAGCCCTTTGTTAAGATAGGCGGTTTCCCTCAAGCGTTCAGCGATGATATCGAAATCATATTCAAGTGTAGAAAATATCTCTTTGTCTGCCAGGAAGGATGTTTTTGTGCCAGTACCTTCAGCCTCGCCAACAATCTCCAGCTCGGTCTGGGGTATACCACGTTCATACCTTTGCCGGTACTGTTTTCCATTGCGGCTGACAGTTACCACCATCCATTCGGAGAGCGCATTTACCACCGAGGAGCCCACCCCATGCAAGCCGCCGGAAACCTGGTAGGTTTTACCGCCGAATTTGGCGCCGGCATGAAGAACGGTAAGCACCGTTTCAAGGGCCGATTTTTTGGTAGTGGGGTGGATATCAACCGGAATGCCGCGGCCATTATCAACAACAGTCACCGAATTATCTTTATGGATGATGACCAGGATACGGTCACAAAAACCGCCCATGGCTTCATCGACACTGTTGTAGGCTATCTCGTAAGCAAGGTGGTGCAGCCCTCGCTGATCGGTGGAACCGATATACATACCAGGACGGCGGCGAACTGCTTCTCGCCCACCGAGAACCTGAATATCTGCTGCTGAATAATCGTTTGTGTTCTTTGGCATTGCCGATTTATCCATAATTTTCTAGTGCGCTCCTATCAGGGACTTTGGACGGTTTAAGAAAATGCGCGCCAATACGTTTTAACCAAAATAGTAAATCCTGAGGGACAATAAAACGCAGCGCAGGATGAAAATATAACGTCCATTTAGCTTAATTATACCATATCCAGGCCTGATTATTATACTAGCCCGAAATGTTTATTCTAAAGGCGCTCAGGGCATCTGCAAGCAAGCGCCTGTCTATCTTTTTCTGAGTTCCGGTTTCCAGGTCCCTCACAACCACAGCCTCTTCTTCCATCTCCTCAGGCCCGATAATAACAACCATTTTCATATCCAGATTGTTTGCCTGTCTCAGTTGAGCCTTCAGGCTCTTGCCTTCCGCGCCGATAATTGCTCCTATTCCTGAGCACTGCAGGGCAGAATACACAGAAAAAGCCTCGCTTCTTGCTTCTTCGCCAGTGTGTGCTATGAGAATCCTGGCAGAGCCGGTTCCAGGGACACAAACATTTTGGTCTTTCAGGTTCAGTATGATCCTCTCTATGCCAGCAGCAAACCCGATCGCCGGTGTTGGCCTGCCCCCGATTTGTTCAATCAGTCTGTCATAGCGTCCGCCGCCACCGATAGTGCTCTGCGAGCCGGTGCTTTCCGGCTGGATTTCAAATACAGTTCTGGTGTAGTAATCCAGCCCGCGCACAAGACGATGGGTTACATCATATTCCAGGCCAGCCAGATCCAGGTATCCCTTCAGGGAATTGAAGTGTTCCAGGCATTCAGGGCACAGGCAATCAGCACTGCGGGGAGCATTATCAGCCATGTACTGGCAGGCAGATTCCTTGCAATCCAGCAGACGCAGAGGGTTTTTTTTCATCCTTACAGCGCAATCATCACACAGCTTTTCAATCCTGGGTTCATAATAGGCCTTGAGGGTTTCGATATAACCGGGGCGGCACTTGTCACAGCCTATGGAATTGAGTTTAAGCGTTAGCTTCCTGAGCCCCAGTTTTTCGAAAAACTGCCACGCCAATGATATAACTTCCGCGTCAATCAACGCGGAAGCATCACCTATAACCTCGCAGCCAAACTGATGGTGCTGCCTCATCCTGCCAGCCTGGGGACGCTCATACCTGAAGGCCGGTGCCAGGTAATAAACCCTTACCGGCTGGGGAAGGCTTGCCATCCCATGTTCTATGTATGCACGGCATACGGGAGCGGTACCTTCCGGACGCAGGGTGAGGGAACTGCCACCACGGTCTTCAAAAGTATACATTTCTTTTTCTACGATATCGGTGCCTTCACCAACCCCACGTGAAAAAAGCCCGGTGGCCTCAAACATCGGGGTTTCGATTCGCCCATAACCGTAGTTGCGGCAAAGGTTTTTGCTAACACTGGTTACCCAATCCCAGTAGCAAGCTTCTTCGGGAAGTATGTCCCGGGTTCCCCGGGGAGCCTTAAATACTGGCAAAGGTCACTCCTTGAGATAATAATTAAATAATAGTTTAGCATAAAACTGGCCAGCTTTAGCCAGATCTTTAAATCCCGGGGTTTACAGATTCCTGAGAACTGCTATTACTTTTCCCTGTATTTCAACGTTTCCGGAGCTGGTAACTATTGCCTGATAATGCTTGTTGGCTGGCTGCAACCGGACATTTTCCTCTTCCCTGTAGACTTTTTTCAGCGTTATTTCTTTCTCATCTTTTAACCAAACCGCAGCTGTCTGCCCATTTTCAACCACACTGGTAGACTCCATAATTACAATATCACCATCGCTGATCAGAGCATCCTGCATGGAATCACCCTTTACCTTGAGCGCATATACCTTTTCTGCCCCGGCAAGCAACCCCCGCGGTACACGCACAAAGTCGGCAGCATCCATGCCGCTCCAGGCATCTGCAGAGGGTACCGGCACTGGCAAACCGGCAGCGATGATTCCGGCCATCGGTATACTGGCTTCTTCTTTTTCTCCTGCTCCAGCCAGCTCGATCCCCCGTGAAATATCCGGCCTGCGGCGCAAATATCCCTTGTGCTCAAGCCTTTTAAGATGAAAAGCCGCAACTGAAGTTGAACTTATGGAACAAGCAGCGGTAATATCTCTTATCGCCGGGGGATAACCATGCTCTTCCAGATATGTTTGGATAAAATCTAGAATTTCACGCTGCCGGGCAGACAGCTCTTTATTGCCTTTATTCATAACATCTTCAATATTCGAACACTTGTTCTGCAAACTAATTTTATCAACAAACCTGTTTTTGTCAAACCAGGTACCTTGCTGCTTGATTTCCACTGAAAAACGGGTCTAACAATATGAAGCGCGTCGCAGGCTTGCATATTGATGGGGGCTCCTCGAACTTTGGTTGCCATCAAGCAAGCCTTTCCCTGACAGACCGCGTTTTACCGGCAACGATGAAGCCAATAAGCACGATCAGAGCGGCCAGAATTGTGACCTCAAGCATTACGCCAGACCAGCCCTCGCCGTTCTGGCTGATATCTACAACCGGCTGGATTACATAATAAGTCGGGAAGATCCGTGCTATCCATTCCGGCAGAGCCGGGAACATATACACAAATGCCGGAGCATAGAGAAGTATACCCACAGTTTTCATGGCAGCAAAAAGGGTGGAGATATCCCGGGCGTAGATCCCCAGCAGCAGGCCAGCCTCAACCGCCATCACTGCCCCCATCAGCAGTACTCCGACCAGCAAGCCGGGGTGTGTACCGAATGCCTGGTTTATAACCAGCACCAGAACCCCCATGGCAAAACTGATCATCACTCCCATTATTGCCTTGGATATAATAATGTCACCAAGGCTGGCCGGCGTAACCATCAGAGCATTAATGGTTTTTTTCTGCTTTTCGTTGATGATGGAGGTTGCCGGCAGCATGGTCCCCCCCAGGAAAATCCCCATCAACACAATAAGGGGTAAAAGCCTTTCCTCCCAGGGCACGCTCTCCTCATCCCCAATAACAACGGGAGTAATCTCCAGCTCAAGGTTATGGCCGCTGATGGAACGCACCATTGAGGCCATTGCAACGCCGAGTATTGTTCGGTTTTTTACCAAACTTTCTCCCCAGATATAGGCATCGATTTGAACTGTTTGGCCAGCATTGATTGCCGAATCAAACTCGGCAGGCAGGACTATCCCCATATCCACCGCACCACTTCGCGCATCCTGAATCATTTCTTCCGCTGTTAAATACTCGCCTGCCTTGAAAGTGGTTGATTTGAGCGCCGACAACGTCAATTGCGAATCACCTTCATCGTAAATTCCCAACCTTGGCTGATCAGCAAACAACCCCCCGAACATAGCAGTGACCATAAAAGACAGCACTATTGGCGTAACTACAGCCATAATGAATACAAAGTTCTTCGGCCCCCATAACAATTCCTTGCCGGTAAGCACCAGGATTTGAGGCAGCCTCATCCCATCCTCCTTTTCACAGCCCACATACCAGCCAGTACAAAGGCCAGGTTAAAGCCGGTTATCCAGACCATATCCGGCCACGTCTGAGAGAACCCGGCATCGTAATTAACCGCCTGGTTAAGAGCATTAACCAGGTAATATGAAGGTATTATCTGTGCCCAGTTACTGATAGTCCCCGGGAAAATAACTCCGAAAGCCGGTATAGCAAAAACCAGCATCATCAAAATACCCCATGCCATCACACTCATGAGATCTCTGCCTGCCGCCGCTATTAAAAACCCGACTCCGGCTGCCATTATCGCTCCCAGTAGGATTATTACCAAAACCGCAGCCGGCTGAGAGCTAAACCCTCCTACAATAAGCATAAAAACGAGCACTTGTATAAAAGCCATACCGGTACCGGTAATACCCTTGGCCAAAAAGAGCCCTCGAATGTTCATGGGAGTCACCATCAGCGCTTTGATGGTGCCGGTTTCAATTTCTTCGCTAAGCAGGCTGGCCAGACTCATCATCTCGGTAAGGATGATAAACACCGCAAATAGGGGTAAAAGCCGGTCTCGTGGCGCCACCGGGGAACCCTGGGTATCACTGCCAAGAACAAGCGTATTCACTTCCAGGTTAAGCGGTTTGCCTCCAGCTGTATAAACCATTTCCTCCAGCATCAACTGCAACACGCTGCTGTATTCTTCCGGAGTAGTGGAGCTGTAATAGATAGATGCCGATACCGGCAAACCGGAAATAAGGTTGGAGATAAAATCATCCCCGAATTCCACACCCCCTGCTATCTCGCCTTTTTCAATTGCTTTTTTCATTTCCGGCAATGATTCGTAATGCTTGAGCACAATTCCTTCATCATTCTGGAATATTTCGGCCATTTCTGCCGGCAGGCTCCCGGCAACACCAAAGTTTACCTGGTCATCAGCCTGTGATGGCATGACCAGGTAAACTGCCGCATATACCACCAGTCCCAAGACCAGAACCACAGCAAAGAACCGATTACGCATCTTCAGCCTCAGGTCTTTGTCTACCAGAGCGAAAATCATCCGTGCCCCCACTATGAAAGCCCCCTGCCGGTGATCCGGATA
>Ga0265294_10002449_pt1 | contig 24339 bp, 28 predicted proteins | sample MunlanPumphouse3_FD_192504 | JGI IMG/M metagenome (GOLD analysis project Ga0265294, IMG submission 192504) | Groundwater microbial communities from a municipal landfill in Southern Ontario, Canada - Pumphouse #3 | ecosystem: Environmental > Aquatic > Deep subsurface > Groundwater | place... | reverse complement strand
ATATCTAAAAATAAACGAGAAATAATTAATATTGACGTAACTAACGACAAAAAAATAGGCTCTTATCAAAATCTTGGCATTGGAAAAGCGTTAATACTAATGTTTGAAGATTTAGCGCAGGAGGAGCAGCCTAATATAGATTATACCGTTCTGAACGCAAAAATGGATAAAGCAGGCAAAAATCTTAAGTTTTATAAAAAATTAGGATTTTACCCTGTTGGTGCTACTCATAATAATTTACTACCTATGGCAAAGGGAATTCAACGAGAAAAGCCCGATGATATACAAGATAATATGAGCGATTATTTTAGGCTTAAAACAGTTGCAGAATTCCATGATAGGTTATCACATTTGTCTTTATCTCAGAAAATGTTTTGGAATGGGATAGTAAGAAGGCTACAAAGGCACGCGGATGCAAAATTTAAAAACAGAACAACTATGCTTTATTACGAACATTGTTTTAGGCCTAATATTGTTAGAAAGTTATAATTTGCGCAATTCCTTATTTTTAAATGATTTTTTATACCTTTTATGTTAAAATTAATTTATGGAGGCTAAAATGTTAATCGAAAAAGAACAAGAAAAAATAGTAAAACATTACGCAAAAAACTTCGAAGTAAATCAAAAAGACATAATGTATATCCCCGATGAATCAGGGAAGGATTTTAGGATAGATTTATTTTGGATAAGACCTCGTAAACGCTACCCTTTTCACACACTTGCCACCATTGGGTTAAGCGAATATCGCATGAAAAATAACGATAATGAATATGTAGAATTAATTATGGCCATGCCTGAAAATTGGAGAATAACCGACGATAATGGGGAACATGTTTGGCAAGTATCTTTTATTAGAAATGTCGCGCATGAGATTATTAAAAATAAAGTGAGTTTGAAATATGGGGACTTGCTCTTAACAACCAACGCAGATGAAACAATATCTCCATTAACCAACATGTATTGTGGATTAATAGTTCTTCCCGAAGTTTATCCAACAAAAATTTTTAAGTTAAAACTTTCTAAAGAAAAAGTTGTAAAATTTTATGCCCTAACAACATTAACTAAATCAGAATTTGAAAAAGCTCAACAGAAAAATATATATGATTTTATAGATGAAGATCTTTCCACGGAAGACGGGACTGATATTTTCGTATTAGAACAAAGACGCCCTGTTAAAAAAATTAGGTCTTTACCTAAAAATTCTGAAAAGAAAAAGGCCAAAACAAACAACAGCACTAAAAAACCCAGCCCTCAAAAGAAAAAAGTAATTATCAAAAAATAAAAGCAGGCTCCAGAGCCTGTTTTTTAAGTTTTTCAGAATATTGACAGTTTTTAAATCATATAATTAACCAATAGAGGTCTTTGTATGAAAAAAATAAAATGGAAATATTTAATTATTAGTCTAGCTATTCCACTAGGAGTAGGGGCGTTGTCCGCCCTTTTAACAATTGGAAATACAAAGGAAGTTTATTCTTCCATTACCAAACCTTTCTTGGCTCCACCTTCATGGGTTTTTTCAGTTATTTGGACTAGCTTATTCATTCTTATGGGAATATCTTCTTATCTTGTTTATACTTCCAGAACCTGTAGCCAAAAGAAAAGGTTGGCACTTAAATTTTATCTAATACAACTCATTTTTGTATTCTTCTGGCCAATAATATTTTTTAACTATGAATTATTCTTGCTAGCTTTTGTTTGGTTATTAATAATAATAATATTTATCGTAGCATTAATGATAAAAGAATTTTTCCGAATTAACAAGGTTTCTGCATTGATACAACTTCCTTATGTACTTTGGTTAATTTTTGCAGGCTATCTAAATCTCGCCATTTTTATTTTAAATTTGTAAATAACTTTGATAGCCATTACCATATTAGTTCTCGCAATTGGGTTGTTGCTTATGATATATGGCGGGAATATCTTAGTTGATAGCTCAATAAAAATTAGCAAGGCAACAGGGATTCCCGAAATGGTGATAGGCGCTACCATTGTCAGTCTTGCAACAACCCTGCCAGAATTTTTAGTAACGCTATATAGTTGTTTTGACGGGCTCCCTTCATTAGCCATAGGAAATGCCGTTGGCAGCATGCTATTTAATCTAACTTTAATTGTAGGTATTTGCATTGTTTTTCTTCCACAGAAAATAGATTATCGATCAACCACTTTAAATATTTCTTTTCTTTTTATAAGTACAATATTGTTTTATGTATTTGTTGCCGATGGAGACTTTTCGAAATTACAAGGTGGAATATTAATTGCAATATTTTTTATTAGTTTATTATCAAATATTTTATTTACAAAGTACAGAAAAATAAAAATATCTGTGAGCACATTCAAAGAAAAAAGTTAGCATGGCTCACACTGTTATAACATTCCTTATCGGTGCAGGCTTAGTTGCAATAGGAGCTAACTGTTTAGTAAAGTATGGTGAAATCCTAGCTGTAATATTGGGGGTAGGAGAGCATGTGATAGGCGTAACGGTCATTGCAGTAGGAACAAGTTTGCCTGACTTAGTAACAGCAATTAATAGTATACGCTTAAAAAAGACCTCTATTGCAATAGGGAATACTATTGGAGCCAACATTATAAATTCCACACTACTTGTTGGCATGTCAAGTCAATTTGGAAACAGAGAGATTTTAATAGAACATAATGTAATTGCTTTTTCAATACCCTTACTATTCATATCATTAATAATTATTTTTGTACCAATCGCTATTAATAAAAAGACTAAGCGTTGGCAAGGATTTGTATTACTTACAATAACCTTGATTTACTATTTATCTGTTTACTTTAATTGGTAGCTATACATTGTCAATGGTCGCTTTTTTGCAAAAACTTTTCAAAAACTATTGACAAAGCCAACCTCTTTATATAAACTATAAGGGCTTAATTCTTCTTAAGTAATGTCGCGGGGTAGAGCAGTCAGGTAGCTCGTTGGGCTCATAACCCAAAGGTCGTAGGTTCGAATCCTCCTCCCGCAACCACGTTAAAGTAATGAGGGCTTATTAATTTGCCCTCAATTACTTGTATAAGGCGGCGTAGCTTAGTTGGTTATAGCGTACGGTTCATACCCGTAAGGTCACTGGTTCGAATCCAGTCGCCGCTACCAATGGAGAAATCCTAGACAGTGGAAATTTGCGATTGGTTCCACGTCGCACGGTCTCGTGGTAAAGTGGTTAATACACCGCCCTTTCACGGCGGAGTCAGGGGTTCAATTCCCCTCGAGACTACCAAAAAGCCGAAAGGCTTTTTTTGTTTGTCTACAAAGTTCGAAATGGGGAAAAGGTTTGACTTTTAATATTATATACTATAAAATTACATATAAAATAAATAATACTGTTCCCCTTGTTTAAAGAAACCATACTACTGGCCCTATCTGAAAAAATAAACATTGTAAGTAGGAATAATTAAGAAGGCAAAAAAATGAAAAAATTTCCAATTATAATAGATACCGATCCCGGGATTGACGACGCATTAGCCATACTTCTTGCTTTTCAATGTAAAAAACTTGACATAAAACTAATTACAACTGTAGCTGGAAACGTAGGAATTGAAACAGCAACAAAAAACACTCTTTTTTTAGTTAAAAAATATGGATATGAAATTCCTGTTGTTAAAGGAGCGAATACTCCATTAGTACGGGAACCTATTAATGCAAGTGATGTACATGGAAATAGCGGGCTTGGAAATTTTAAAAAAGATAATACTTCTGCTAACCTTTCTGGCGAAGATGCTCCCAAAGCTATATCTGCAATACTAAAATCAAGTTTAGAGCCTATAATAATTATTGCCCTAGGGCCATTAACAAATATCGCAAAATTAATTCAGAATCATCACGATTGTCTATATAATATAAAACGAATGTATTTAATGACTGGTTCTTTTGATGGAAAAGGAAACATAGTAAAACACGCAGAATTTAATGCTTTTGCAGATCCCGAAGCTCTTGACATCGTCTTAAAAAGTGGACTCGATATAGTTTTAAGCCCAATGGAATTGGGGCAAGATTCTGCTATATCAAAAAAAGTATTTGAAGAAATGGAGATAACGAGCGAAAAAGATATGATGGTTACAGAAATGATAGAAGGTGGTCACGACACTGTCGTTAAGGGGAAATTTGGACTCCATGACCCAAACACTATTTTGGCTTTAATAAAACCAAGCTTATACCGATTTAGAAAATGTAACGTATTTTTCAGTACAGATAAAAAAGCTTATGGAAAAATGAAGATTCAAATAAACTCGAAAGGTCGTTTAACTGTTCAAATTATAAGAAATATTGAACACACCAAAAAATATTTTTTAAAGCAGATATATAAAGATTAGGAGGAGAAATGAGTAAAATAGCCATAGTTGGAAGCATAAACACAGACTTTGTATTCCGGGCAAAAAATCTCCCTTTACCAAGTGAGACCATTTCAGGGGACTCTTTTAATATTAATTTTGGAGGCAAAGGTGCTAACGAAGCGGTAGCTTTGGCACGATTAGGATCCACAGTTTCTTTATTCGGTGCAGTTGGTAACGATATTTTTAGCGTAGAAAATATTAAAAATTTAAAAAAAGAAAAAGTAAATATTAAAAATATAAAAACTTTTTCTGATATTTCAGGAGGCGCAGCAGGAATTGCAGTTGGCTCAGGAACGAACAGCATAATAGTTGTACCCGGTGCAAATAATAAAGTTGATGAAGCATACTTAGAAAAAATTAAACCGCTACTCATGGAATATGATGTTATAGGCACTCAATTAGAGATCCCTCTTCAAACTGTTAAAAATTTAATAATGTTTGCAAAAAATAATGGTAAAACTTTAATATTTAACCCCTCTCCCATGATTACATTGTCTCAAAAACTATTAGACGACTGCGGATATATTGTAGTAAATGAAATTGAAATAAAACAATTACCAAACTATAAAAGCGACTCACAGTTAATAAAAAGATACAAAGGCAAGCTAATCTTAACAAGAGGGAGTGAAGGAGTTTACTATTGGGATGAAAGATTATCTAGGGTTCATAATATTCCTTCATTAAAAATTAAAACTCTGGACACGACCGGCGCTGGTGATACCTTTCTGGCAGCTTTCATGCATGCCATATCTAAAAAAGGACCTCTTGAAGAATCACTAGCTTTCGCAAATATATGTGCAGGGTTAAAAGTTTCAAAATGTGGAGCACAAACAGGAATGCCAACAATTAAAGAAGTAAATCGGTTCATTGCAAAATCAAAATAAAAAATAAAAAATAAAAGCGTCGTAAATGACGCTTTTTTTCTGCTTAATTTTATAAACATGTTGTTTTTTTAATAATTTTTATCCACAAAATTATTTACTTTGTAATGAGCTCTTTTTCTTTTAAGGTATATTTTTCTAACTATGAGATTAACTGTAATTGAAATAACAACCCCCAAAACCATACCTCCAATTACATCTGTTGGAAAATGAACATATAAATATAACCGAGAAAAAGCTATTAAGATTGCGATAGGAAAAGCTACCCACGCAAATTTTTTATTTATAAAAGTCACCCCTGTTGCACCAATAAAAGATGATAAGGCATGTCCAGATGGAAAAGAGTAATCTATGGGGTTTTTAACTAATAACTGAACCGTCGTATTTATCCAGCAAGGACGATCTCTTACTATCACGTTCTTTAAAAAAATGTTTCCAATCAAAAATCCTAATATTAAAGACACTAATAAAAGAATTCCGTCTTTACGATACTTTTTAAAGCACAAAAAAACTATTGCGGTAAATATCCATAATGCTCCGAAATCAACCAATCCACTGATCTTTGGCATAAACCAATCTAAAAAACCACAATTTAAATTGTTTTGTATAAAATCTAGAACTTTAAACTCCCATTCCATATTCTAATTATTGCACATATAACTATTTTTACAAAATTTTTTACTTATCTTCCTTGTTTTGAATATTTATTTCTTCTGAACAAGAATCATAAATCGCAAATAATATAATCAATAAGGTCAAGCTCGGCAATTTGTTTTCTGCCTAATATCTTAGAGATTATAAAAAGGATCATGAATGAAGAGGCTGCAAAAATAGCAACCCGTAATAAATCTGGTATAAAAAACCCCTTTTAGAATTATCTAATTAGGGGATCTTATGTGCTATTTTGATATAAAGCTTACTCCCAACGTTCCGGGGCCAGAATGGCAACCTATTACAGGACCTGTTGGAATTTTATTAATTTTAATATTAGATAGCTTTTCTTTAATTAGAGATTCAAGCTCGTCAGCTTCTTCCTTACAATTGGCATGCGTTACATCTATAATATAATTAGTGTCGGCTTCTTCAATAACCCTTTTGGCAAGCTCTTTTATTCCTTTCTTCTTCCCAATAGCTGTACTGCATTTTTCTATTTTGCCATCTTGGGTAACATGCAATAAGGGTTTTATATTAAGTAGCGACCCAAAAGCTGCGGTAGTGGAACTTATTCTTCCTCCACGCTTTAGATATTTTATATCATCAACCAAAAATATCGCTCTACTTCTAGGAATTATTGTGCTCATCTTATTTAAAATTTCTTCATCATTCATTCCTTTATTGTGCATTTCAGCCGCAATTCTTACTAATGCACCAGCCCCAATACTAATAGATTTTGTATTAATTAATGTCATTTTTCTATCTGGAAATTTAATTTTAAGCCCTTGTAAAGCCGTATCCAAATGTTTAAAAGTTGCTGAAAGATTATCTGAGAAATGAACATATAAAATGTCTTGCCCCTTCTCAAAAATAGGAGTTATGTATTCTTCATAAATTGCAGGATTGAGAGAGCTTGTTATTGGGATAGCTCCCTGCTTCATTCTTTCAAATATGTAATTAACATCGGTATTTCTACCAAAATCATAGAATATTTCTTCTCCATCCAAAGTATATGGCATCAGAAAAATATTGCTTATTCCTAGCTTATCTACCTCTGTATACCATAATTCGCAGTCGGTATCTGTGAAAAATACACTCATATAGTCCTCCTTATGGGACATTTATAATTATATCTTCCCATATATAGGGCCAAAAGTCAAACATTTACACATATAATACTAGCTGAAACTTAATAACATTATTCCTATAACTGAGAATAATAATCCAATTAAAATCCTTATCCAATGCTTTTTAAACGACATTTCCCTAAACACAAATACTCCAACTAAGGCCGTCCATACTGCACACGATTGAGAAACAATAAAAGCTACTGTTCCAGAAATATATGTATAAGACAATGTTAGCAAAATTGAAGCCAAAAAATAACTTAATCCTGCACATAGCCCGATGCAACTATCTTTAAAATTAAAATTATTAACACATGGGGTGCATTCTTTCCTTACTTTTTCCCAATCCTGCTTTTTAGTTGGTTTATTGGTTTTTATTTTGTTGACAACTAATAAAAATAACATGATACTTATAACAATTGTTAAAGAAGAATATAATTGTTGTGAATATACAAACCCAAGTCCTGTAACCATTTTTCTTATTACAGAATTTATGGAATATAATATAGCACTTGCAATTGCCATAGATATTCCTAGCAAATCAATATATCCACTTTCTGCATTTACAGAGTAACATAAGGCTCCTAAAAAAGTCAAAAATATGGCTGATATAACAACATATAGGTTAATATCTTTAAACTCCGATAATAAAAATAAAATCAATAATGAGCCGAGCGGTGCTTGAAGATTTTTATATTGACCCGCCCTTGCTACACCAATTCTATCAATCGCCAACATAAGTAATATTAAAGCCATTGCCCATAAAAAACCGCCTAAACATGCCCATAATAAATAAATATCAAACCACGGCTCATTAGTTACATTAAAAAATTTCAAACACGAAAAAACAACAAGAGAACAAATAAAATATCCTAAACCAAAAAATAAGTTGTAGCTCCTGAATTTTCGTTTTGTAAACTTTTTTAAAATTATGTACAGCGTAAAAAATATAGACGATATAAAAAAAGTGCGTAACCCATAAATACCCTTACTTAATTTTATTTCTATTTTCGCAATATTGATACTGTTAAAAAATGTTTGAGGCTTTAGCAAGATTTGATATAATTCATATAAGAGAAGAAACATCCCTCTTTATATAATAAAAAACTATTAAAATTTCTATTTAGGGAGGAAAAATGAAAAATATTTTAAAAGTAAAAAAAATACACGAAAACGCAATATTACCAGACTATGCACATGTTGGAGACGTTGGTATGGATTTGTATAGCGTAGAAAATATAACAATCCCCCCTCTAAAAAGAGCTATGGTTCATACCGGTATCAAAGTTGTAAAAATGCCTAAAAACAGCAAGCTTATGTTGTGTGGAAAAAGTGGGTTAGCGTCTAAAAACGGAATAATAATCATGGGTGGAGTTATTGATGAAAATTATCGTGGCGAACTAATAGTTATTATGTTTAACGCAAACGAAAATCCGTATAATGTTGAGGTAGGAAAAAAGATAGCTCAGGGAGTTATTTCTCCTGTACTTTATTGTGATGTTGTTGAATCAGACGAAGAAGTTAAAAGCGAACGTGGAGAAAAACGTTTTGGTTCCAGTGGTTTAGACAAAAATAAAAAAGATTAATGCTCGGAATATACAAAATATGAAACTATTGTTAGACATAAAAATAGGGATTAATAATTAAAAATAAGGCAAATATATAATCAAGAAATATCTTAGTAACGGAAAATTAAAAGAAGAAAGTCATGTTAACAAAAAACACGACTTTATCATATATAACACAAAAAGAGAGAGGTTTTAAGTGATTATATATGTAGTTAAAAAAGGAGATAGCGTATATTCAATATCTCAGAAATTTAATGTTTCTTCGGAAAAAATTGTTAAAGACAATGTTATTACCGAACCAGATAACTTAGTAGTTGGGCAGGCATTGGTTATATCAATTAATAGTTTTCCCTATCAGGTAAGAGCTGGGGAATCACTGTATTCTATATCAAAGAAATACGGACTAACATTAGATGACTTAATAAAGGCAAACCCAGAAATTGTATCCCCGTCACAAATTTTTCCAGGAGAAACAGTAATTATTCCTCTTTCTTTCAATCAATTAGGCCGTATGTTAGTAAATGGATACGCTTTCCCAAATATAAAAAACGATATTTTAGAAAAAACTTTACCCTATCTAACTTATCTTTCTCTATTTGGTTACCAAGTAAACCCAGATGGTACGTTGTCCGAAATTAACGATACAAACCAAATAACTGCAGCGCGTGACCAAAATGTTGCGCCAATTATGGTGGTAACAAATATTAATATGGACGGCGGTTTCGACGGGGAAATCCCGAACGAGATATTCTCCTCCGAAGAAATACAACAATCCTTAATAAACAACATTATAGAAATTTTACAGTCTAAAAATTATTCAGGCGTAGATATAGACTTCGAATACTTGTATCCATCAGATAGAGAAAATTACAATAATTTTTTGCGTAGTTTAAAATCTCAATTAGAACCATTAGGCTACAGCCTCACAACAGCCCTTGCCCCAAAAGTAAGTGCCGATCAACAAGGAATTCTGTATGAAGCACATGATTATAAATCACAAGGCGAAATTGTAGATAGAATCATGTTAATGACCTATGAGTGGGGCTATACATATGGTCCTCCTTTGGCAGTCTCTCCTATTAACTCGGTTAGGCAAGTTCTGGATTATGCGGTTACGGAAATACCTCCTGAAAAAATACTTATGGGCATACCAAACTATGGCTATGATTGGACTCTTCCCTATAAACCAGGAACAATGGCTCAAACCATCTCTAATGTAGGGGCGGTGGATTTGGCTAGACAGGTAGGCTCTTTCATTCAATACGACGAAAAGTCTCAAGCTCCATACTTCTATTATTATGACAAAAATGGAAAACAACACATTGTTTGGTTCGAAGATGCAAGAAGTATCGATGCAAAACTCCGCCTTGTAAATGAATATGGATTAGGCGGAGTTAGTTACTGGACCATAAATAGGTTTTTTCCTCAAAATTGGTTGGTACAAGAATCTTTATATAGTACTGAAAAAATATTAGAATAATCTGTTTCCGCGTAAATATAGAGATAAGCTCTTTACCAGCAGAATCATCTAGGTCAGAACAAAATATTCTTAGACTATCTTTATAAGCATAATTCAGCCTAACAGAAAAATCTGAATATTTTGAAATACAGAGAGAGTATCTAATGTATACATTATTCAACTTTAACCATAGTTTCAACTGGTTATGAAAGTAATTTCCAACATGATAAAATTTTCCGTCACTAGTTAATACCAAGAGTTTAATAAAAATTTTTAGAAAAATGCAACATCTTTCATATAAAAAACATTCTAATTACTCTATTATTTGAAGATATTTTTATTTGATGTTAATTCTTTAGCTAACTCGCAAATTATATATAACTGATCATAAATCTGTTCAGCCTCAGAAAAATCGACCTTCCCTTTTAATTTATACTTAAATAAGTTTTTATGAACAATAAAGTACAAGCAACTGCCTTTTATATGAAATCTAATTTTTTTATTTGTTTCACCTTGTAACTTTAATAGCTTTGACATTAATTGTGACGTCAATGTTTTACATGCATCAAACGGATTTTTTGAGTAACATTTAAAATCTTTATTAAAGGCCAGACTTTCAGTTTTTACTTCGTCAAAATCTGGTAATACAAAATTGCCAAGTATTTGTATTTTAAATTCTTTACCATAATCTACTACGCCAAAAACACCTTCGTCTACTGTTTCTAGTTTATCGTTACTATCACATGTGTTTCTTCGCACATCTACTAAAATATCGCTAATCTTTATTAATATTTCTCTACCCTCTTCATCATTGCAAGGAACAGAGACTTGTAAAAAATCTTCTCCTGAAAGTTCAAACATTTCATATGGAACAATCTGTGATTTATTAACATATTTCATATCTATAAATTTATCCTTATTATAGGAAAATTTGACATCTTCAAAAACTTTTAATAAAATTGGCTTTAAAATTTTTTGTTCTATAGAAATTTTTAAGTTAGAATAACAGGCAGATGTAACTAATGCCATAATAATACTAGTTGTAGCAATGATAGGTACAAAATAATAACTGGACGTTATTGCCTGTCCAGAAATAAATACAATAGCACCCCAAATAAGCAAAGCAATCGCTAATAGCGTAAAAAAGATAATAGACGTTTGGTAAAATATAAGCTTAAAGTTTTCCTTTTTTAACTTCGGATATATGCTCTGACTGAAATATTCTTTAAATTGGCTTTTATTTAACATTTAATTTAGCCTCTCCTCTTTTTGCAAGTATACCATAAAAGACCTTTTATACACAGTATTTAAAATAAAAAAATCAAAAACACTTGCAAAAAGACCTTCCTTATAATATACTATACCCGTCATAATTTTTACTAGGACATTTTTTAATCTTTTATAATTAGTTATACCTTAGATTTATCACTCTCAGTTGCTTTGTCCTCATAATTATGTGTCCTTTTCTTTATTGTAGTTATGGTCCCTTGGTCAAGAGGTTAAGACACCACCCTCTCACGGTGGAATCAGGAGTTCGATTCTCCTAGGGACTACCAAAAAAATAAACACTGTAAAATTTGCAGTGTTTTTTTATTTAATATGACAGCCATTTTTATAGGATATATGGCAACTTAACTTGTAAATTATGCTCTTTTTCGTTTTATAAGTAATTTATTGAAAAAGAAAACATAAAAACATAAGAATTTGTTTTTACCTGTCACGAGATGTTAGACAAGTTTAGACAATTTTATACATTTAACTAGAAAAAGCTTGATTTTTAGCAATTTTATACCCTTTATTTCATATAAATTACCTTTGTAGTACCCCCTTCTTATGTTATTATATCGATGCAATTCTTTGAAAGGGGGAGAAAAATATGTATAACATTGTATTGCTAGATTCGGATAAAAAGTGTAAGGAGATTGTTAAAAAAGATTTTGAAACGGTAACAGATATTTCTATAGTTGCCGACTTTGAAACATCACCCAAAGCTATAGAGTATCTAAAAGATAATAAGGTGGATTTGGTTTTGTTAGACCTTATTTTACCCGGAGAAGACGGTTTTATTTTCTTGGAAAAGATAAAACAATTAGACAATGTGCCTAAAACAATTGTGATGTCATCTTTAAGCTTAGATGGTTTTGTTCAGAAAGCAATTAGTATGGGAACATCAAACCTTATACTAAAGCCTTGTAACGGGAGCGTATTATGAGAACGCATTATGGAAGTTTTTGATGATAAAATTAAAACAAATAATATTTTAGTCACAAAAAATAAACAGCTAGAGGAAAAAATAACAAATATCTTTATTACCGTAGGAATTCCTGCACATATAAAAGGGTATCAATTTCTAAGAGAGGCGATAAAACTAGCAATCGCTAATCCAGAAATTATTAATAGTATAACAAAAAAACTATACCCTAGTATAGCAGAAAGATTTGAGACTTCGGCATCCAAAGTAGAAAGAGCCATAAGACATGCGATTGAGGTAGCGTGGAACAGAGGTAAAATAGAAAATATTAATCAATTATTTGGAATAACTGTATATACAAATAACGAAAAACCAACAAATGGAGAATTTATTGCTTTGGTAGCAGACAAGATGCTAATTGAAGGCGCTTAAAAATGCAACCGTGTTTGAATATTAAAGCACTTTTAGATAATGGAAATCGGTTATTAGATAAAGCGAAACAGTTAAGCCCTAATTTAAAGTTAGATAAAAAATCTCAGCTCATGGTAAACAAATTGAACCAAAAGTACAATCTTTAAGCCCTCTTTAGAGGGCTTTTTTGTAATTTGTTTGCAATTTTTAATATTTTTGTACAATTTTAGGTTTTTGTACAAAAATATTAGACATTTTGCACAAAAAGGTGATATGCTCATCAAGGAAAGACTAATTTTAAAATAATAAGAGTAAAAGCAATGGAAAAAAATCTTGTTAAAGCTGTCCTAATCAACGACGGCGATATTAGCATAAATTCCATTATTCGTAATACATGTGAGCAAAATAGTTGTGAGCTTTTTTATTCTTGTAATCTTACTGAACTTATTATAAAACAATTACATACTCATGCAGAATGCATAATTGTGTCTAAGTCAATGAACAGATACTACAATGAATTAATTTCTTTGTTAAAATTTGCAAACTCTCCAAAACCTACTCTACTATTTATATCGGATAATTGCGACGATCCCTGGGAAAAATTTTCACCATTCTCGTACAATGTTCCGATAGGCAGAGTTTCTTCTTTTTTAAAGACACACGTGTTGAATAATCCGTATTACAGAATTGTCTCAAAAACTCAGGGGTTGCTAAATAATTATCTCAAAGAGCTTGGTTTTGAAACAAAATATACGGGTTATAACTATCTAAAAATGGCATTAACTATGGCACTAGAAGAGAAAACCGTAATAAAGTCATTACAGAGTCAAGCTTATCCTACAATTGCATTAAGATATCATACAAATATACAAAATGTTACACGAAACATTAGAAATCTTATAAATAAAACTTACCAAAAGGCAAGTTTTAAAAATTTGTTCTGCAAAAAATCTAATAGGGCCGTTATAACTTGTATTTTAAATAATTTTGAAGAACTTGTAACCGACTATTCTAATATGGGAATCCTATAACAAAATCCCTAAAAACTAATGAGAAATCTTACGAATACATGTCAAATAATCTGGCTCTAGACCGCTCTTTACAGTTGCGTATACAACAATGCAATTTCTAACATATTCTAAATCGGTAAATATGTCTTTATCGGTTTTTTGTTTGTACAAAGCCATATCTTTAATTACAGTCAAGCCGCTAATCAAGTTGCCTATTCTATTTATACACAACTCGTACTTTAGGGCCAATTCAGAACAAACCAACACCGCAGATTCTCTCTCAAAACCTATTAATTCAGAATTTATAAAATCGATGTCAGCAGTAGCATCCTGCGTTACACGCAAGTTCTTAAAAAAATTATAATATCTAGCTAATGCCTTTTCGTTCATATCTACTTCTTAATTTTTATTGGCGATTTTGCAATAAGTTCATCGTTATTAGCAAGCACTATCTTTTCACCGTTATTATATGAAACATCAAGTCCATATAAGTTAATATCCGCAGTTTTTGCGTCATTTAAAGTTTCTAATTTATAAATTCCTGCTTTAATATCTTTTCCAACGATATATTTTTTACTAATTTCAAGAGTTATCTCTTTTGCAGAAATCATAACACTTTCAGATTCTTTTACCGTTTTTTCAAAAGTAGAATTAGAAGTTTCTTTCTTTTCTTCTTTTTGAGCCTCTTTCTTGTCTTCTTTTTGAATCTCTTTCTTTTCTTCTTTTAAAACTTCTTCGGTCGTTTTTTCAGTCTCTTCAACTTTCCCTTCTGCTTTTAAAGGATCTTCTTTTATTATTTCCTCTTTTTTAGACTCTTCTTTAGGAGTCTCTTCTTTAGGAGTCTCTTCTTTAGGAGCTTCTTCTTTAGGTGACTCTTCTTTAGGAGCTTCTTCTTTAGACCCTTCTTTTTTATCGACTGCAACTGGATCGGCCTTGGCCTTTGCCTTACCAACATTCTTCACATTATTAGAATCTTTTGTTATTTTCTTACTGCTTTTCTTTCCAACGAATAGCAATAGTATCATTGCAACAAAAACAACAGCTATTATAATTATAAGAATAATTTGAAACATGTCCATAATTCAACTCTCCTTTGAGATTAATCTTAATATATATTAAAGATATTTATGTCTTCATATATATTATATATTAAAAAACAAAAAAAATCCAAATAAAAAGCCCACATTTTTTTGCGGACTTTTTTGTTTCACTAAACAATTTTTTTATTAATTGCTATCTTTTATTTTTGAAGACTATCTAAATCAACGCTATCTTTTCTTGTTATTTGAACCCACTCTACCTCTTTTTTTCCATGACCAGAAACGAACAATGGAATAAATAAAGCCATAAAAAACGGAAAGGTAAAGGTCGCCTTGACTATGCTTTTTACAGAAATATCGCTTTTCTTTCTCTCAGATAAGCTAAGCAATAAACCGTACACGGCAAATATTACATAGACCAAAACACATAGTAATATGAGTAATCCAAAATAATGATACCATAACCAGCTATGATAACAAGCACTAAATATTGTCGCAAAAACAAGTAAAAATCCATAAAGAATAGCATCAACAAGTAATATTATTATCGGTATAACACCAATTGCATATTCAATTTTAGAAACTAAATTTTTTCTATCCTTAAAAGCACTCTTTATAATTTTACTTTTATACTTTTTATTTGCCTGCGCATAACCCTTGAGCCATCTTTTACGCTGATTCCAAGAATTCTTAAATGTAACAGGCTGTTCATCAAAAAACTCTGCCAGCTCAACATAGGCTGTACGCAGATTATTAAGCATCGCGTATAGACTTATCTCGTAATCTTCTGTAAGGGTCTGAAAAGGCCAGCCATTGAAAGGCTCGAGAACCGAAGCTCTAACATAGAAACCCGTTCCAGAAAATGTCAAATTCATCTTTGCTCGGCTTTTAAATTTATTACCTGCACCGTTAATCATAGTAAAAACTAATCCGCTACAAACCGAAATGCAGTTGTCATTCCAGTTTTTGCTATTTCTATAGCCCAAAGCCATATCGTATCCTGCATCAAAAGACTTATTCATTTCAGCGAAGAAGTTGTTTGAGACAAGGTTATCTGCGTCAAAAATAAAAAACGCTTCATATCCTTCTTCTTTTTTCTCTTTAAAAATCCTACTCATAGTATAGTCCAACGACATTCCTTTAGATTTTTGCTCTTTATAAACCCAGCAGGTTACGTTGTTAAATTCTTTACAGATCTCTATCGTTGGATCATCATCGTCTGCAACAGTGACATAAATATGTAGAAAGTCTTCTGGATAGTCAGATGCTTTTATACTTTTTAGCAAATTTCTAATTACCTTACTCTCTCTTCTGGCAGGAATTAGTACCGCATATTTGTGATTTATCTTTGCCTCTGGAAAGTTTTTAGGGCGCGCATAAGCGACTGCAAGCTGTATTATCTTATAAAGTAAATATAATCCGCATGAAATACACAATGCCCAAAAAATATAGGTCGAGTATTCCATAATTATCTTTAAAGTTTCCATAGTTTCTCCTACATCATTATAGTTCCCATAATTGTACACTAATCAAAATTAAGCTGTCAACTCTAAAAAATAGAATTCTTAAATATTGTTTCTAAGTTTAATCTTTCTTTATTATGTTGTTTTTTATTTTACAAAGTCTACTTGTATATTGTATAATATAACAAACCGTTATAATACTATTAATTTCACAGTGCAAATTATATAAATAGGTAAAATAACAAGGGGGAAAATATGAGTAAAAAATTAGAATTAAAGGGAACTAAAACAGAGAAAAATCTTTGGGAAGCTTTTGCAGGAGAAAGTCAAGCCCGAGTAAAATATGGATATTATGCTTCACAAGCACGCAAAGATGGGTACGAGCAAATCGCATCAGTATTCGAGGAAACATCGGATAACGAAAAAGAGCACGCTAAGCTTTGGTTTAAAGCGTTGCATGGCGGAAAAGTTCCATCAACCGTAGAAAACCTTGCAGATGCTGCAAACGGCGAACATGGCGAATGGACAAAAATGTATAAAAGAATGGCAAGAATTGCAGACTCTGAAGGTTTTACCGATCTTGCTGAGAGTTTTAGAGGAGTTGCAGGAGTAGAAAAAGTTCACGAAGCTAGATACAAAAAATTTCTTTCAAATATCGAACACGATGTAGTGTTTAAAAGAGATAAAGAAGTTGTTTGGAAATGTAGAAACTGCGGAACCATTATCAAAAGTAAAGAAGCTCCAACAATTTGTCCAGTATGCAAACACCCTCAGGCTTTCTTTGAACTAAGAGCAACTAACTGGAAATAAAAGGACAATAAAATCTATGTAGCACTCGAATAAATCAATCCCGAAAAACTTTCGGGATTTTTTGTTGCTTTTTTACAGTGAAATGTATAATATTAATACTCGCCTCCAATATATTACAGTCGGTTTTATTTGTATACAAAGGTAAAACATGTTTATGAATAAAAGAGAAGTAGGTTTTGGAATAAGAGCCGAACAAATAGTAATATTTAAAACTGGTTTTCACAGCTATAATAGTGTATCAACTTACAAAAAACTCTGCAAAAAATTTCAAATTTGGGTTGACTTTTGATTTTATTGATAATATAATATCACTGTCATTCCTGAATAGCTCAATGGTGGAGCAATCGGCTGTTAACCGATCGGTTGTAGGTTCGAGTCCTACTTCAGGAGCCAATATTAAATATAAAGAACTTTGAAAGAAGTTCTTTTTTATTCCAGAACTCAGCTTATTGGGACGAGAACTTACACCGAATAAGAAACACGAATACTCCTCTGCTGGTTTCTTTTCGCATATTCGTTCGAGCCCTACTTCAGCAGCCTATGGCTAAAAACTTTTTATGGTTCATCTTCTACTTAGAGTCCTTGCCGTTGAAATAGTAAATAAAACATATCTTAAACAATGGACAAAGTTTAAATTTTATTTTTTATTATCTGTAAAATTTGATACAATATAAGTAGAAAAAGTAAAGAGGTGATGAAAGGTGAATTATAAAAAATACTCCGAGTTTAGAAAAAGTAAAAACTTTAAGATAATCCCATTAACCACCGACAAAAAAGAAACACATTCTTTAATAAAGAATTAGTTGAAGATTCAAACGGAAAAGTAATTTATGACGGAAATTCTTTTATTAACATAAAATACAACTCCATTTTTAGCTTAAGTAGGATTTTGTCCAACTTGTATCCTATGGAATTTAAATTTAGAGGAAAAAAAGTTGGAAGTATTGAAAGCGTTTTACAAGGAATAAAGTATAAAGATAAAAGAACACAGAACTTGGTTTTGCAGTACAAAACATCTGACGCATATCATACTCGTGGATGCAACCAAATAGATGACTGGACAAAAAAGCAAACCTTATATTGGCAAGAAAAACCTATTAATAGACAACACCAAGAATACCAAAATTTTTTAGATGAGCTCTATTTTTCTGTTTTAAAGAATCCTCTCTATTTACGTGGCTTACTTGCTTCAAAGGGAAGATATTTACTTCATCATATCGGCGTTACTGATAGCCATTTTACAGTACTAACTCGTTATGAATACGAAAGCAGAATTAATACATTACGAGATTTTGCCTTACAACAAATAAAGAAAAAGAAAATAAAAGTAAAATAATCCCCCTATTACATATAAATATTACAATGACATTAATTCGCTTGTTATATTAACCAGTTTTGATGTATATTATTGTTGTATTTAATAAATTTTGTTCAAAACAAAAAGTAAATATTATATAATAAATAAGATTAAATTTATAAATATAATCTTTGCTCTTTTACAAAGGGGAAGAAATGAACAAAAATTTACACGAAGGACATAGAGACAGACTAAGATCTATTGTGGAGAAAATAAAACTTGAAAACATGCCAGAACACCAGGCGTTAGAGTTTTTATTGACTTTTGTTATTCCTAGAAAAGATACTAATCCCATTGCTCATAAATTAATTAATAAGTTCGGTAGTTTAAGTGGGGTTTTAGATGCAAATAAAAATGAATTGCTATCGGTTAAAGGAATCGGAGAAACTGGGGCATTTTTTTTATCTAACTTAACCAATATTTTCTCTTGCTATAAAATAAGCAAGGGCAAATCAAGACCAGTATTTCATACAACTCACGAGGTTTATTTATATATAAAGCCTTTCCTAGAATATAAAACTTCAGAAGAACTATACTTAATTTGTATTGACAACCGAAATAATCTTGTTTGTATGGATTGTATATCAAAAGGCGTTTTTAATAGTAGTTCAATCGATATGCAAAAACTAATATCTGCCTTATTATGTTCAAAATGTTGTAATTTTATATTAGTACATAATCATCCTAATGGAAATGCATCACCTAGTTTTGATGATGACAAGTTTACTCGTGGAGTAATGTTATCCTCTGTAATAAATGGTTTTAAATTTTTAGATCATATTATAATCGGTAATGACACTTATTTTAGTTACAGTAAGAGTGGAATGTTAGACAAATATAAATATGAAACGATTAATATTGTAGAAAACAAATCAGCTAACATAATAGTCGGCAAGCAGACATTAAAACAACATATCTACGATAAGAAATGTGACTTTAACAGGAAAATTTAGTTTAAACACAACAGTTTTTCTATATAATTGTTGTCTTTTTGTTAGAAACTTGCTAAAATTATGTAGAATACAGCGGGTGTATAGTGAAAAAATATAAAAAGAAAATCATATTTGTTTGTACTGGTGGAACTTGTCGTAGCCCTATGGCAGAGAGTATTTTAGCGCACAAGCTTAAACAGGCGAAAGTTAAGGGAATACTTGTTACTTCTGCCGGTATTAACGGCGAGACGACTTGTAAAATGGAAAAAAATGCAAGAAAGTCTCTTAAAATCTTGAAAGTTAAACCAATTATACACTATGCAAACCAGTTAAAAAGATCTGATGTTGATAGAAAAACGGTAATTATAACCGTTACAAATAATCACAAAAAAGCACTCCAAAATTTGAAAGTTCCCGTTTATTCAATGGGAGAATTCGCAAGTGGAATAGATATTCCGGATCCATACGGAAGAGATGTGGCAACCTACACAAAAACAGCAAAAATTCTAAATTTTATAGAAGACGAAATTTTGGAAAAAATAATTACTGATGAGATATAAATCAAAAAAGGAGATTATATGATATACGTAGCATACGACCATGGTGGTTTTGACTTGGCACAAAAAGTAAAAGAACATCTTAGTAAGATAGGAGAAGAATTCGAATCTGTTGGTTCAGATTTTTTACAGCCAAAAGATGACTATACCATTTCTGCTTTTACTGCAAACAAAAAAATAATGCAGAGCGTAAAGAATAGAGGCATATATATTTGCACAACTGGTGTTGGAAGTTGTATTGCAGCTAATCGAGAGAACAAAATACGTGCTGCGATTTGCGATAACGCACGTACTGCGACAATCGCTAGACAAAAAAACAATATTAATGTGCTGGTTTTAGGATCAGAACAAACTAACTTCAGAAAAGCAAAGAAAATTATTGACGCCTTTCTATCTACTCCGTTTGAAGGTGGTCGTCATTTAAAAAGAGTCCGTGACTTAACATACGGTATTACAGTTGTAAAAGAAAAAGAGTTCGGCGAATAAGTCTGTTTAAAAATATCCTGCAATAAGTAGAAAAAGTCATGTTCTACAAAAAGTAGCTATAACATACAATTAGGTAATGGGAGGGACATATGAAAAAAGCAATTTTCCTATTACCTTTTTTACTGACTTGTTCTTTTTTTATTATTGGTTGTTCAAACAATTACTCTTTAGCAAACGACAATATCTCTGAAATAAGACGCGAACTTTACGAAGGAAATACCGAGGATTTGTCTGCTTCTTATATTTGTGGAGAACGTGAAAGTGAATACTTAATGGACGGCAACTCTACCCCCCTCACTGAGTTTGGAGTAATTACATTTTATCCAGAAACGGAGTCTGCTGAAACACCTAATTTTATACTCACAATAGACGACCAAATCTTCTCCGGAACTCTTGAACAAAATCCTTTCGACCGATCTTATGTTGCAGATATCGAAAAATGTTTAAGCGGTACAATTATAACCGCCGTCTTTATTTCGGGCGATATATCTACTACTATAGAATTGCAAAAAATAAATACCGATTGGGAAATAACTGCTGAAAAAGCGCTAGAGATTACCTGCGATAAAATGGGTAGCGATTTTAATAATTTTATAGACGGAGAAAATTTCTCTGGTGAATGCTATATTAAAATCGTTCATGATAGCAGTTTGTCTTCTGACAGCTATTACTGGTATGTTAATATAATTAATGCTGAGGAACAGTCCTTTTCTGCGATAATTGATCCTTTTTCTGGAGATTTACTAGCAAAAAAGAGCATTACCTAAGCATTTTGTATTTTCTTGATTGACATTTTTATCTTCTTTTGGTACGATAAAATGTCGGTTATTATAACAATTTAATAACCACAAAAGGAAATAAAAATGATAAAGGATTTTAGCCCAGTTAGAGGAACTCTTGAATACAATCCTGCGGAAATGATAATCCGTGAGAAAACGCAACAAATAATCTTGGATTCTTATCGCAAGAATGGTTTTTCTTTGATTAAAACTCCTATCCTTGAAAATTTAGAGTTTTTAATGGGTAGCGAAGGTGGAGAAAATCTCCGTTTAATGTTTAAAACAATCAAAAGAGGAAGCAAGCTAAACTTAACAAAACCTAACCTTGCTGAACAAGACCTAACCGAGGAAGGACTGAGATATGATTTAACTGTTCCGCTAATTCGGTTCTACTGTAATAACCGCGAAAAGTTGCCAGTACCTTTTAAAGCTATTCAAATTGGAGACGCTTTCCGCGCCGAAAGACCACAGCGTGGAAGAAGTCGCGAGTTTACGCAGTGTGATATTGATATTATCGGAGACTCGTCAATCAACGCAGAAATTGAACTTATCTTTACAGCAATACAAACATACAAAAAAATGGGGTTTGACAAAGTAACCATAAAAGTCAACGATAGGAGAATTTTAAACCAGCTAATAAAATGGTCAGGATTTAAAGAAGAGGATATTGAATTTATACTTATCTGCTTAGACAAGTTAGATAAAATTGGTTTAGACGGAATAAAAAACAATCTCACAAATAGAAACTTCCCAGAAAAAAGCATATCAAAGCTGTTAAACTCAATTTCTCTTATCCAATCCGACGGAGTCTCAGCTTTAAGCAGTTGTGGAGTAGATTTAATTTATACTGAAAACATTAATACCCTTCTATCAGCCGTAAACAACAACCTGCCCAAGAACTTCTCTGTTCTATTCGATATATCTATTATTAGAGGTCAAGGATATTACACTGGAACGGTTTTCGAAGCCTACACAGACGGTTTCTCCCGTGCTATTGGCGGTGGTGGTCGTTATGATAAAATCATGCAAAAATTATCAGGGGTTAGTTCTCCTATGGTTGGTTTTAGTATCGGATTTGAGCCTTGTTGTATGTTAATACAGGAAAGAGGTATAAAACTCGATAACACAAAGACACTTGCACTCATCTACTCAACAGAAGACAATTTCGGAGATGTTGTAAAACGTAAAAATGAGTTGATGAAAGACTACAACGTTTCGTTATACACAAAGCCTAAAAATATTAAAAATCTTTTAAATAAATTAAAGGACAGCGGGTATACAAATTTTGTTTTCTTTAATAAAAATGTTACTCAAGAAAACATTGGTTCACTAAATTAAAAAAACCAAAAATAAGACAAAAGGGAAAGTATGGAAGGGTTAAAGCGATTGCTCCCCTCCTTTTTTTCTGTTATAATGTTAGTAGCGAGGGAACTATGGAATTTAGCGAAAAAGTGCAAAAAAAATATATAGATTTAATTTCTTCTTACGTAAATAAAAACTATGATAAGAATGATTTTGTTCCGTTAGATTTACTAAAGGACATGTGTTTTATCACTTCAAAAACAGGGCTTGAAAACGCAGTAGTTATTAACAATAAAGGACAAATTTTAGATGTATATATTGGAGAAAAAACCAGCGTATCTTTAAGTGTTTACAAAGAGGAAAATAAACAGTCTGGCATAAGAGTTATTCACACTCACCCAAGCGGGGATTGTAGATTAAGCGATATGGATAAGAGCTTGCTTATGAACAATAATTTAGATTGTATTTGCGCAATTACTGTAAAAAACGGAGAGCCATATGATGCCGAAATTGGTTTTATCAACGGAGAATTGGTTGATACTAGATATATACGCGATGCTAGATATATAAACAAAAGTGGTTTAATGGAAAAGATAGCTGATTATAATGAGCTGTTTATTAATAATCATGATGTAAACTCCACAGCACAACAACAGGAAAGGGCTGTTTTAGTTGTATGCGTATTTGATAATAAATCTGATGTGCAATACAATTTGGAAGAACTTGAAATGTTAGCAAAGACTCAAGGAATAATAACGGTTGGAAAAGTATATCAGAAGCGCGACAAGCCAGATACATCTCACATTGTAGGTAAGGGAAAGATAAAGGAAATACAAAATTTTATTCAACTTAACAACGCAAATCTTGTAATTTTTGATAACGAACTAACGGGTAGTAAGCGTAATAATTTAGAAACTATATTTGGAGTAAAAGTGGTTGATAGAAGCACACTAATTCTTGATATTTTTGCAACCCGCGCAAATAGCAAAGAGGCAATTTTACAAACAGAGTTGGCTCAATTAAAATATAATCTCCCGAGATTAAGGGGGCTTGTGGATTCCTCTGAAAAATTTGGGGGCGGAGTAGGACAACGAGGACCTGGCGAAACAAAATTGGAACTAAGCAAAAGAATTATTGAAAAACAAGTAAAGAAAAAAGAAGATGAATTAAAACGTATTAAACAAACCAGAGATTTAACACGTAAAAAGCGTCAACGAAACAACGTAAAAGTAGTGTCTATTGTCGGGTACACAAACAGTGGAAAGAGTACTCTTCTTAACACAATGGCAAAAGACTCTATTTACGTCAAAGACGAACTTTTTGCCACATTGAATACCACTACTAGAAACGTATGGATGGAATCTAATTTTGAAATTGTTTTAACCGATACAGTTGGATTTATTAATAATCTGCCTCACGAATTTATAAATGCTTTTAGTAGTACTCTTGAAGAGACTACTGAAGCAGATCTACTTCTCCATGTTGTAGATGCGAGTAACCCTAAGTATGCAATACAACAAGAAGTTGTTGAAAAGTTATTGGATAATCTGGGCGCTACAAAAAACATAATTACCATATATAACAAAATAGATAAAGTAAAGGACCTAACAATTTTACCTAAGGGTAATAATATTATAAATATTAGTGCAAGTAAAAATATCGGCATTGACGACTTAAAACAACTTATAGTTAAAAATTTAAAGGAGCTACAATAATAGCTCTTTTTATTTATAAAATACGATAAGTATATCCTATAGTTGATTAAAAATAACTATAAAAAATAAAGTAACACTTTTAAAAGCTCCTACATAGTATGAAGTATAAAAACAAAATACATATTATTAACATGTTTTTGTTTTAATTCATATATCAGGAGGAAGAAAAATGTTTTTCGGAATGAACAACGGATGTAACGGCGGTTGCGGTGGCGGAGATAATTGCTGCTGTTTAATGTTAATATTG
>Ga0265294_10002448_pt1 | contig 24344 bp, 25 predicted proteins | sample MunlanPumphouse3_FD_192504 | JGI IMG/M metagenome (GOLD analysis project Ga0265294, IMG submission 192504) | Groundwater microbial communities from a municipal landfill in Southern Ontario, Canada - Pumphouse #3 | ecosystem: Environmental > Aquatic > Deep subsurface > Groundwater | place... | reverse complement strand
GCCAGCTTTTAATCTTTTAACTTTATTTATTAAAATATTGAATACTTCATTATCTATTGAAGCGTATTCTAATTCTCCTTTTATATTAAAGTAATATTCTAATATATACTCAATTGATTTAGAATCCAAATCATATTCGTTTTTTACTCTATCAATTAACTCCTGATATTTCATTATTTACCAGCAAGCTTTCTTTTTAAATCCTCTGTTATTAAAGGTTCAATTATTTCGTCTAATTTACCTAACATTATACGATCTAATTGCATAATAGTTAAATTAATTCGATGATCCGTAACTCTGTTTTGCGGATAATTATATGTTCTTATTTTTTCAGAACGATCGCCAGTACCTATTTTAGAACGTCTTTCAGCACCAAGTTCTTTTTCCTGTTTTCTAATAGTTTCATCATTGATTTTCATTTTTAAAATTTTTAGGGCTTTTTCCTTGTTTTTAATTTGACTACGTTCATTTTGGCAAGTAGCAACTATTCCTGTAGGAATATGAGTAATTCTTACTGCACTATCCGTAGTATTTACCCCTTGACCACCAGCACCTGTACTGCGATACACATCAATTCTTAAATCTGATTCTTTAACTTCTATATCAAGATCCTCTTGCTCTGGCATAACTATAACCGTAGCTGTCGATGTATGTACACGACCTTGTGTCTCTGTTGCAGGAACTCTCTGAACACGATGAGCACCATTCTCATATTTTAATTTTGAATATGCTCCTTTACCCTTGATCATAAATTGTATAAACGTAAAACCACCAGCTTCTCCTTGTGTACTATCCATTACTTCAGTTTTAAACCCAATATTAATAGCATATCTTGAATACATTTCAAAAAGATCACCAGCAAAGATATTTGCTTCACTACCGCCTGCAGCTCCTCTTATCTCAACAATAACATTTTTATTATCATTTTCATCTTTTGGAACTAACATAAACTCAATTTTTTCTTCTGTATTTTCTTTTTTTATTTCTAATTCATTTAATTCTTCTCTAGCTATTTCGCCAAGTTCTTCATCATTAATAAGTTCTTTATTATCTTTTATCTGATTTGATATTTTCTTATATTCTTCATATAACAATATAATATCATCCATAGCAACTTTTTCTTTTGATATTATAGTTGCTTGCTTAATATCTCTTATTACTTCTTCACTCATTAATAGTTCATTTAATTCATTATACCTTTTAAGTATATCTTCTAGCCTCTCGATCACAATATCACCTTCCAATAAGGATTTATTCTTCTAATTCTTGATCCTCATCAATAATTTTCAAATCACTAAGATCATCTAAATCATCTGCATCATCATCATCTACAGAATCCTCGTCGCCTAAATCATCTATTCCATCTTCATCTAAATCATATTTTTCTTCTTTATCAACAGAATCATCATCATCATTATTATCTAATACTTCATAACTATCATCATATTCATCTTCACTTTCATCAATAATTATATTTAGAGAGTGATTTTGCTTTAAATCCCAATTAGTACTGTTCACTAATAGAAAACGTTTGTCTGTTGTTAATGAAGTGAAAAAATCAGCTATTAGAGCCTCATATTCATTATCGCTCATTTCTAAAAGTGTACAAATTTCTTTAAATAAAATAGGGGTTGTTTTAGATTCTTTATCAGTTTTGATAATGTGATAAGCAATATCGTTAAAAGATAACAACTCTAATTCATCCTTTCCAATTTTTCGAACATCCATTTTAGATCCTCCACATCCATTTGTATTTAAACGTCACTTTGAAGACGTTTTTATTATGATTTCAACTAATAATTACTTTATAAAAAATAATTACAACAATTAAAATCTTTTCGTGATTATAATATATAACTATATCTTTTGCAATACAATATATAAAATTTATTTCAATACTTTCATTTTTATTGATTTAAATTAAATTATAATATGCTTAATTTAATTTTATAGTTACTTGTTATTCCCATCTTAAATATATTTCGAACAAACCAGCATATTCTTTATTTATTGTTAAATTATATTTAATTATAAAACCTCTTTTAGATTTTTCTAAAAATATAGTATCAACTTCTACATTAAAATTAATTTCAGGACTCTTTATTTTATATAGCGAAGAAGTCTTTTTATTTTCATTAAATATAAGTGTTAGATCATAATCAGAATGAGTTTTTTTTATTACTATTTCTTCATTGATAAAAATTTTAACTGAAACATTTTCTTCTTCATAACGTAAATCTCTTTGATTCTTACTAATTTCACCTATTACATTTGTTAAAGTTTCACAATCACAATTAGAATGCTCAATAACTTTAATTTTAATATTTTTTTTATCCATAAATCACCTTTTTTTTGCCCGTTGCAATTATACCATACCTATACAAAAAAAGAAACAAAACTGTTTTAATCTCTTAGAAGTCTTTTTGTGATTATAATTACAGTATTTAACTTATATTTTTTTATAATTTTACCATAATAAAGATAGAATTTAGGTGAATCAATGAAAAAAATAAAGCTTTTATTACTATTTTCTTTAATTTGTGTTTTTGGTTTTATATTTGGAAATTTCGGATTGTTTTTTTATGCTAAAATAACACCTAAAATAGACATTAAAAATGCTAACAGTGTTTTTCTATACGATAAAGATGGAAATTTATTTTTTCAAGGAAATGGAAAAAACGAATGGATTTCCCTAAACGAAATGTCAGAGTACATAATAAATGCCACAGTTTCTGTTGAAGATAAAAATTTTTTTCATCATAAAGGTTTTGACTACTTTAGAATAATAAAATCTGCATACGAGAATATTAAAGCTAAAAAATATGTTCAGGGTGCTTCTACAATTACTCAGCAATATGCTAAAAATTTATATCTTGATTTCGATAAAAACTGGGAAAGAAAGATTGAAGAAGCTTGGTTAACAATCAAAATGGAAATTAATTATTCAAAAGAAGAAATATTAGAGGGTTATTTAAATACTATAAATTATGGTAATGGTGTCTTAGGAATTGAAAATGCTTCAAAGTATTATTTTGATAAAAGTGCTAAATTTTTAACATTATCTGAAGCCTCTATGCTAGCTGGAATACCAAAATCTCCAAATAATTTTTCGCCTTTAAATGATGAATTAGAAGCTAAAAAAAGACAATATGTCATTTTAACTAGCATGGTGAATAATAATTATATAAATGAAGATGAAAAGAATGAAGCCTTTAATACAAAACTTACATATATAGGAAAAAAAGAAAAATATAATTTAGCTACCCTTATGTATTACCAGGATGCCGTTATGAAAGAATTAAGGGATTTAAAATATATACCTGAATCTTTAATTGAAACAAAAGGTCTTAAAATTTATACTAATTTAGATATAAATGCACAAATAATTTTAGAAAATTCTGTTAATAACAACTTAAAAGATAATCAAGATATACAAGTAGCATCAGTTATGGTTGAACCTACAACAGGTAAAATAATAGCCTTAACTGGAGGAAGGGATTATCAAAAATCACAATTCAATAGAGCCACACAATCTAAAAGGCAAGTCGGTTCTACTATGAAACCATTTTTATATTATGCAGCTTTAGAAAATGGATTTACAGCATCAACGACATTTTTAAGTGAACCAACGACATTTACATTTAGTGAGAACAAAGATTATACTCCGCAAAACTATGCTAAACTTTACCCTTTTCAGCAAATTGCCATGGCTGCTGCTCTTTCATATTCAGATAATATATATGCCGTGAAAACACATCTTTTTTTAGGAGAAGACGTTCTGGTTGAAACAATGAAAAGAGTCGGTGTTAAAGAAGAATTAAATATATTGCCTTCTTTACCATTAGGCACCGGCGAAATAAACATTATTGATTATTTGACAGGTTATAATACTTTTGCAAATGAAGGAATAAAAAACGACTTATATTTAATTAATAAAATTGTCGATTCAAAAGGGAGCGTTCTTTTTAAACATAAAAATAATGCTGAGCCTGTTTTAGATAAAAATATAACTTATATCTTAAATGATTTACTAACTACGACCTATGATTATAATATGATTGATTATAACTCTCCAACTTGTCTTAATATTGCCCCTAGAATAGCAAATAAATGGGCTGTAAAGACTGGAACAACAGATTACGACGGTTGGGCTGTAGGATATAATAAAAATCTTTTAGTTGGAGTTTGGACTGGTTATGATAACAATCAAAAATTAGACACTGGCGAATCAACATATGCTAAAAAATTATGGGCTGATGTTTCAGAAACATACGTGAAGGATAAAGAGGTTTCATGGTATGAAATGCCAGAAAATGTTATTGGTGTACTTGTTAATCCTATTGATGGTACTATTGCAAATGAAAAAAGCAAGAAAAAAAGAATTTTATATTACTTGAAAGGTACTGAACCTTTAGTAAAATAAAAATCCTTATTTATTTATCTTAATTATAATTTGATATATGTTTTCAAAATCAAATTCTTCTACATCAACTTTAAATTTATTTTGTTCAAGTAGTTGTGTGGCTTCTCTAACACTATTTATTGCGCTTCTTAAGTCCCCTTCAACTATCTTTTTAGAATCTTGTTGAGGGTTATTACTTTGACGAAACTCTTGAACTAGGCTATCTGTATATGTTTGTGGCATAGCTTCACTTTGAGTTTCTTGAACAAAAGGAGATAAATTAGGTTGGACGTTACTTGAAACATTAGTATTAGGTTCACTCATATTCATATTTGCCTCTTCATCTTCTAAAGAGGTTATAAATCTTCTTTGTTGAACATCAGATACAGGAGCAACTGGTTGGATAACAACCGTGGCTGGTTTAATACCTAATAAGGCATTTACGTCAGCTGGCTGATCTTCTTGATTTATATCAGTTGCCATTTCTTTTATTTGATTAATATCAATGTTTGATATTGGATCAATTATTGTTTCATGAGTCGAATCAACAAAAGGAATTGTTGGCATTGGTACCGTTTCTTTGGATGACATAGGAACTTCTTTTATAGGCTCCTCAACAACCGGTTCTTCTGATGCAAAAGAATTGTCAGACTCTGGTGTTGGTGGTAACGAACTAGGAACAGATGAGAAATCTAACGTTTCTATTTTTTCGTTTGTACCAGCTTTAATAATTTCATCTGTTTGTTTTACTGTTAATTTATTATTTATTATATTATTTAACATTTGTTTTTGCTCTTCTGGTGTCTTCAGAGTTAATAAACTTCTAGCATGTCTTTCAGATATTTTTTCGTTTAATAAAGCCATTTTAACTTCTTCATCCAACCCAAGCAATCTTAATTTATTAGAAACAGTTGATTGTGTTTTGCCCATACGGTTAGCTAATTGTTCTTGAGTTAAATATCCTTTATCTAATAACTTTTTATAAGATTCTGCTTCCTCTAATGCTGTTAAGTCCTTTCTTTGGATGTTTTCAATAACGGCTACTTCTGCACTTTGTTTATCATCTAAATTCATAATAACTGCAGGGACCTTTTGCAAACCTGCTATTTGAGCAGCCTTAAAACGACGTTCTCCAGCAATAATTTCATATTTATCTCCTAATTTTCTTACAACTAGAGGTTGAATAATGCCATGTTGCTTAATTGAATCAGCTAATTCGTTTAAAGACTTTTCATCAAATTGTAAACGTGGTTGAAAACGATTTGGAATAATATCATATAAATATATATCAAATATTTCCTTTTCCATATTATTGTTCATTTTGGACCCCTCCATATTCTACACTACATATATGATACTATTAAAAAACCATTTTTACAATGGTTTTCTTTTAATTTCTTTAAATTCGCGAGGGTATTTTTTATTAATTGAGTTAATCTTTTTTATTTTTATTAAGGTTCGTTGACTTTCTTCAAGAGGAAGTAAAAATCTCTTTATTTCCAGTATTTCACTATTTAATTCTGCTAAATTTTTATCTATATTTTTTAACTCTTCATCAGCATAACCTTTCATGCTAATAAAGCAACCACCTATTTTGACAAGAGGTAAACATAATTCGTTTAAAATATTTAATTTTGCAACAGCTCTCGATACTACAACATCAAATTTTTTATTATTTTTTCTTGCATAATCTTCAGCACGAACGTGTATGACCTCAATATCTTTTAAATCTAGTTCTTCAATTACTTCATTCAAAAATGTTATTCTTTTCGCTAAACTATCAATTAATACAACTTTTAAATGTGGAAACAAGATTTTTAACACAATGCCTGGGAAACCTGCACCCGTTCCTATATCACATAGTGATTTTTGTTTATTAAAATTAATAACTAAAGAGATAGTTAAACTATCATAGTAGTGTTTTAAATACACTTCTTCTTTTCGAATTATATTAGTTAAATTCATTATTTTGTTTTTTTCAATCAGTATATGATAATATTTATCTAATTTACCTAACTTATCCTCATCAATATCAATACCTAATTTATTTAGAGCTTTAACAAATTCTTTTTCAGTCATAGGGATAATTTTTTCTTAAATATATAGTTAGTATTGAAATATCAGAGGGATTAACACCGCTTATTCTTATAGCTTGACCTATAGATAAAGGCCTTACCTCATTTAATTTTTGCCTTGCTTCACTTGCTAAATTAGGTATTTTATTATAATCAAGATTGCTTGGTATTAACTTACTTTCATTTTTTAGCATTTTTTCGGCCTCTTTTATTGTTTTTTTAATATAACCTTCGTATTTAACTTCTATTTCCACTTGTTCTAATATTTTGTTATCAGATTCATTTATATATTCTTTTAAATCACTTATTTTAATTTCAGGTCTTTTTAATAAAGTATAGGCATCTGTATGATGTTTTTTAACAGATATTGTTTTTAACGAAGTCTTTAATTCATAAATTTTATTTTTCTTTTCAAGTAGCTTTTTATATCTATCCTCATCTATTAAACCTACTTTATATCCATATTCTCTTAATCTTAAATCAGCATTATCATCTCTCAATAAAAGTCGATATTCTGCTCTTGAAGTAAGAAGACGATATGGTTCTTTTGTTCCTTTAGTAACAAGATCATCTATTAAAACACCTATATATGCTTCATTTCTTTTTAAAATTAGAGGTTCTTTTCCTTCTAATTTTAAGGATGAGTTTATTCCAGCTATTAGACCTTGACCAGCGGCTTCTTCATAACCACTTGTTCCATTTATTTGACCTGCTGTAAATAAATTTTCTAATATTTTAGTTTCTAAACTTGGCATAATTTGAGTTGGATAAATAGCATCATATTCTATTGCATAAGCATATTTTAAAATTTCGGCATTTTCTAAACCAGGTAAACTATGAACCATTAATTTTTGAATGTCATTAGGCATACTGGTAGAAAAACCTTGCAAATATATATCATCATAAAATCTGCTTTCTGGTTCTAAAAATAGTTGATGTTTTTCTTTGTCTTTAAATCTAGTAACTTTATCTTCAATAGAAGGACAATATCTAGGACCAACTCCTTCTATATCGTCAAGACCACCATACATACTAGATTTAGTTAAATTATCTTTTATTATTTGATGGGTAAGAGGGGTAGTATAAATTAAATGACATGGTTCTTGATCATCAATTTTATAATTTGGTTCATCATCATGACTAAAAGTATATAATTTATTATCGCCCTTTTCTATTCTTGTTTTACTAAAATCAATAGTATCTCTCTTTATCCTTTGAGGTGTTCCTGTTTTCAGACGAAGAATATCAAATCCATATTTTTTTAAATTATCACTTAAATGAAGGGCAGTTTTTTGTCCATCAGGACCACTTACAGTTCGAGTGTTGCCTATCATTATTGAACTTTTTAGATATGTACCAGTGGTTAAAATAACAATGTCACAGTTTATTTTTTCGCCTGTTTCTAGTACAATTCCTTTTACTTTATTTTGATGTACTATTAAATCTTCCACCATTGCTTCTTTTATTTCTAGTTTTTCTTGGGATTGTAATATTTTTAGCATTTCTTTCGGATATAACACCTTATCTGCTTGGGATCTGAGGGATCTAACCGCAGGCCCTTTTGCATTATTTAATAATTTCATTTGTAATTGAGTTTTATCCGCAACTTTTCCCATCATACCACCAAGAGCATCTATTTCACGAACGACTATTCCTTTTGCACTACCACCAATAGAAGGATTACAAGGCATTGTTGCAATATTTTCTATATTACCAGTTACTAACAAAGTAGTATGATTCATACGTGCACAAGCTAAAGCCGCTTCACAACCTGCGTGACCACCACCTACAATAATAACATCATATTTCATATAAATCACCTGCTTTTTTCTAACATATTATATATCACAATTAGTTTTTTTACTAGTAAAAAGATACTAATATTCTTAGTATCTTATAATTTATTTAATTTCATAAAACATTTATTCTCTTAGAGACCTTCTCCAACTAATAATACAACTCTTAAACAATACGTATTATTCAACTATCACAGTTCTACTGACACTCTTTTTGTTACCGCTCTTGTCACTTACGACATAAGTTACCGAATAATTGCCTATTACTTTTGAATTCACATCGCTTAGTATAATAATTTTAGATGTTAAATCACCATCAATGTTATCAAAAGCAGTTGCGTTTGCATCTATATATTCCGAACCTACTACGACATATGTTGGAGACGAGCCATTCATTGTTATAACTGGTTTTTCTCTATCTACACTTACGATATCTTTTAAAGTATAAGGATTATCAAAAGTTCCGTCTCCTTTATCTACATATAATCCATTGATTAAAGTTAATACTGGTCTTACATTTGAATTTGTATTAGCTGCAATAGGAGCACCTAAAGCACCACTGGATTTGATTGGCCATATATTTACTGAAGTTTCATCGCCAGTTAAACTCCAATAATTATAAGCTGGTTTATACAAATAATTTTCGTTTTTACAAGTAACTCCTTGATCCCCTGTTGTTTTAGATGAAGTTAAACAAGCTGCATCTAAACTTGCATATAAATAATCTTTCCCCGTTATCAATCCAATAGGTAAAGATCCTGTTGTAGTGCTACATTCGTTAGATAAAAACGTTTCTTTCAATATACCTGCTGCATTATAAGTTGTTTTACCAATACAATAATTAGTCAATGCTACTTTTGATTTATTTGGCGCAGTAATATTTGTCTCATACCACGTATTTAAAGTTGTCTTGACCGTTATAGACGTATTATAATTATTTGAATTTGCAGCATCAAATTGACTACTACCTATAGTACCATTCTGTGCTGTATTATATGGCTTTTTAACACCTTCGAAAACCATCTTTATTGAGCCATCTGTATTAATTTTAACAATGCGCCATAGATATCCATTAAAAACAAGCCAGTTATTTGGATTCGATCCTCTATAGTAATGATAATCTCCTGCAGCAACATAATGTAATCCTTCAGTTGTGCCAGTAACTACATTATCTGGTAACGTTAATTCATTTACTAAAAGAGTCGGAATATAGCAACCTCTATCTTCAAAACAAACATCCAAAGACTCATCTGTTTCTCTTGTTATAATAATCTTTTTAGTTAAATCCACATCTAAATCAGTGCGCGGGTCTTTAATGGGAATCTCCTTTAACAAATCATCCTCATATAAATCATTTAAAGTTAAAGTGTAATAATTATATAGATTTAAATTTGTATCAACTTCTTCTTGATGTCTAGATACATATAACTTAGCATTATCCTCAAAAGTTCCCATTAAAATATCATAAGAATTTTCTTTAGCTTTTCTTACACCAGAAAAAATACTAGGTAATATAATAGCTGATAAAATTCCTAAAATTATTATTACGGCTAGTATTTCTATTAAAGTAAAACCTTTATTTTTTTTCATTCAGACCACCTATTTTCTTAATATTATAATATCATTTAAATTATAATACGGTCAATAAGTAAATCTCTTAATAAGTTCTTACTGGAACAATTAATTGAATTAAACTTTCATCTGTCTTATCTTTTATAACAAATTGTTTAGTTTCGTTTGTTAATAATAAAACTACATTATCTCCATTAAAACTCTTTAATGCATCCATCATAAATTTAGCATTAAATGATATTTTTATATCCACAGGATTATTCTTTTCTATTATTATTCTTTCTTCAACTTTACCAACTTGAAGAGTATCGCAAGTAGTTATTAATTCATTATTTTTTATTTCCATTTGAATAATATTTTTATCACTATCACTTAATAAAGAGGTTCTATCAATAACATTATATAAATCATTTAATTTTGATGTTACTTCTAATGTATAATCGGTTGGAATTAAAGTGCTTATATTTGGAAATGTTCCATTTAATAATCTTGATTGAAATAAAATATTTTCAAATTTAAAAACTATTTTATTATTAAATATATGAAGTTCAATAATTTCTTCTTCATTTAATATTTTTAATAATTCTATCAAACTAACTTTAGGTATAACTATATCCACAGGATCGTCATTACCTTCATTTATGTCTATAACTTTTTTTGATAATCTATATGAATCAGTTGCCACCGCTTCTAAACTTTTTTCTTTGATTTTAATGTTAATTCCGGTCAAGATCGGTCTAGATTCTTGAGTGGAGGCTGCAAAAGATGTTTGATTAATAATATTTATTAAAACTTTTTGATTCATAATAATCGGTTTTTTATTTAATTCTAATGGATAATCTGGAAATTCTTGAGAATCTATTCCATTTAAGGTGTATTCAGAAGAAGGAGTTGTAATCAATATTTTCAAACCATCTGTTTCTATATTAATTAATTCATTAGGCATTTTTCTTATTATATCTAATATATATCTTCCGGGAATTACAACACTACCATATTCTTTAATTTCCTCTATTTTTTCTTTGTCTATAAAACAATTAATTATTATACTTTCATCACTAGCTTCTAAAGATAATCCCTTTTCATTTAAAACCCACTTTATCCCTGCTAAAACAGGGATTACATTTTTACTAGAAACAGCTTTAGAAACATAATTTAAATTAGATAATAATATATCTCTTTTAATTTTTAAATTCATATATTTTTCTCCTTTTTTATTATTTATTTAATAAAGTTATTATTATTATTACTGTCAATTATGTTGATAACTTTATAAACTCTTTATCTATAAAGAAAATACTTTTTTAAATAGTTTATAACTTTGTTATTTGATTTGTTTAATTAATTTTTCTATTATATTTTTTATCTCTTTATTACTTCTAATATCACGTTCTATTTTATCACAAGCGTGGATAACAGTAGAATGATTTTTTCCTCCAAACTCCATACCTATTTTAACAAACGACTCATCGGTTAGTTTTCTCGATAAATACATAGCAACTTGTCTTGGATATGCTATGTTAGCGCTTCTTTTATTTGCTTTTAAATCTTCAACTCTAACTTTGTAATATTCAGCGACTGTTTTTTGAATCCTATTAATATCATTTTTTAAAGACATTGATTTATTTAAATAATCTTTTAAAGCCTCAATAGCAACCTCTAAATTAATTTCAGCTACATTAAACATAGTTGCATAAGCATATATTCTTGTTAAGGCCCCCTCTAATTGTCTTACATCTGAATGAAAATTATTAGCTACATACTCTAAAACATCATTAGTAATAGGTTTTCCAAGTTCTTTATTACCCATTTTTTTCTTTAAAATATCCATTCTTAAATTATAATCAGGTGGGTATATATTAACTTTTAATCCCCAATTAAATCTAGTAACCAATCTCTCCTCTAATAATTTTAAATCATCAGGAGATCTATCTGATGATATTATAATTTGTTTATTATCATCATACAATTCGTTAAATGTGTGGAAAAATTCTCGTTGTGAAGCGGGGGCACCGCTAAGCATTTGAATGTCATCAATTATTAGAACATCAATATTTCTATATTTATCCTTAAAAAATTCAATATAATCATAATTAGTTCCATCACTATCTCTTTTTGTTAAATTTAGAAAATCTGATATAAATTTTTCACTAGTAACGTAGATAACTTTTTTATTAGTATTTTTTATAATATAATTACCTATTGCGTGCATTAAATGTGTTTTTCCTAAACCACTATTTCCATATATAAATAAAGGATTATAAGCTTTTCCAGGATTTTCAGCTACTGAGACAGCAGCAGCATGGGCAAAAAAATTACTTTCTCCTACTATAAAAGTATCGAAAATATATTTAGTATTTAGATTAGCTTGAATAGGATCATTGTAAGGAACACCTATATTTTTATTTTCCATTTTATTATTCTTTTTCTTTTCAACTTCGTCTTCTAAAATAAATTCAAATACAAAATTAGTTCCAGTTACTTCATTGAATGTTTCTTTAATTAAATCTATATAGTTATCATTCAAGTGTTTCTTATGTACATGCATAGGTACAATTACTCTAGCAATACCATTATCAATTTCATGTAATTTTGTCCCCTTAAACCATGTATCAAAAGGTAAAGATGTTAATTTACCGCGTATCAGATTTAAAAAATTTAACCAAATAGTATCTTTATCCACAATTATCACTTCCAAATCTAACTATCTATTAACATTTTAAACTATTTTAAACTATTTTGAAACTATAAACATTAAAAAAGATGTTTATTTAAAGTTATCTACACACTTATGAACATAAAAAAGTATTATTTTATAAATAAAGTGTAAGTTATGAACAAAATGTAGTTGATAATAAAAAAATTAGTATAAATTATAATGTTAATAATGTTGATAAGTCATATAATATAAATAAATAACTTAAAAAAACAACGAAGTTATAAACATATTTGTGTTAATAAAAATAATTATTAAAAAAAGGGCTACTTTAATTGACAATTAAACCATGTTTATTTATAATGTTAATGAATGTGGGAGGTGTACTATATGAAGAGACCATTTCAACCAAACAATAGAAAAGCTAAAAAGAAGCATGGCTTTTTTGCAAGAAAAGAAGGGGCCGGCAATATTTTAAATAAAAGAAGAGCTAAGGGTCGTAAAAAATTATCTAAATAAATCCACTTTGATGTGGCTTTTTTAGTATGAAGGTGATTTATGAAAAAGATAAATATAATTAAAAAAACTCAAGAATTTGAAAAAATAATTAAAAATCGCCAATATTATAGCAATTCTTTTTATGTTATATACATAATTAAAAAAGCAGAAGAAAATTACCGCTTCGGTATTTCTATTCCTAAGAAAATAGGTAATAGTGTTTTACGAAATAAAATAAAAAGACAAATAAAGAGTATTATTAATCAAAATGTTTTTTTTAATAAGGACTTTGATTATGTTATAATTGTTAGGAAAGAAATTTTAAAATTAAATTATGAAGAGAAGAAAGAAAACTTAGAAAAATTATTCAGAAAAATAGATGGAGCGTGTAAAAATGAAAAAAAGTAAAATATTGATATTATTACTTATTGTCTTTTCTGTAACAGGGTGTACCACATATTTAAAAGATGATAATAATAAGAATGTTATATATGAAACAACTGGTCAAAGTCTACCAGAAAACATTCTCTGTCAACCTATAGATAAAGAAGTTATTGAAATTTATGAGAAACACGATGTAAATATAAAAGAATTACCAAAATGTACTGAATATTCCTTGAGTGATGGTGGTTATGAAGGTTTATGGAATACTTTTTTTGTTAAACCTCTAGCTTGGTTAATATTAAAACTTGGTATGCTTGTTAAAAACTATGGATTATCTTTAATTATAATAGGATTCTTAATAAGATTAGTTATGTATCCAATAACTAAAAATACTGCAATGCAATCAAAGAAAATGGCTGAAGCAAAACCTGAAATCGATAAAATAGAAAAGAAATATAAAGATAAAACTAGTCAAGAAGATATGATGAAAAAAAGCCAAGAAACTATGCTGATATATCAAAACCACAAAATAAATCCTTTATCAAGTTGTTTGTTTGCCTTTTTACAATTACCTTTATTCTTTGCTTTTTTAGAGGCAATTAATAGAGTACCAGCCATATTTGAAGGAACCTTTTTAACTCTACAATTAGGAACTACTCCGATTGCAGCTATTATTGAAAGAGGGCAATTTCAATACTTAATAATTGTTGCTTTATTAGCAATTGTTACAAAATATTCAATTGATTTAACTAAAACAGCATCAATAAATGCTGATGCAAATAATCAAATGGCATTTATGAATAAATTTTTGATGATTTTTATTCCTGCAGCAGCAATGACAATGTCAACAGCTATATCATTATATTGGATTACATCTAGTGCTTTCACAGTTGTTCAAAATTTACTTGTACAAAGGAGTGATAAGTAATGAAAATATATGAATATGAGGGTAAAAATATTGAAGAGGTAACCGAAAAAGCTTTATTAGATTTAGAGCTTGAAGAAGCTGATGTTTTTATTAAAGAAACAGAAGAAGAAACAGGTATTTTTAAAACAAAAAAGGTAAAATTAGAAGTTCTAGTAAAAAAAGATGTTCTTAAATTTTTAAAAGAGCTTTTATTAGATATTGTTAGCAAAATGGGATTAGAAGTTAATATTGAAGTAAAAGTTAGAGATAATCAATTAAGGTTTAATTTATATTCTGATAATAATTCAATACTTATTGGTAAAGGCGGAAAAACAATTGATAGTTTGCAAACTATTCTAAAGCATGTTGTATCAAATAAGACTCACTTTTATATTAATATTTCTGTAGATGTAGAAGATTATAAAGAAAGAAAATTAGATAGAATAAAAATGTTGGCCAGAAATGTTTCTAGGGAAGTATTATCAACAGGAGTAGAAGCAAAATTAGATAGTATGAATTCTTATGAGAGAAGACTTGTCCATGAGGAAGTATCAAAGATAGATGGTGTTCATACTTTAAGTGATGGTGTTGAGCCAAATCGTTATGTTATTATAAAAGCAGACTGAAATAAATTTTAAAGGAAAAGATTAATCTTTTCCTTTTTCTATTTATATATTTTATATTAAATGCTAAAATTAAAAAGAGGGTGATAAAATGAAAATAGGTTTAACAGCAGACCATAGAGGTTTTAAATTAAAAGGAAAATTGACAAAATATTTAACAAAAAAAGGATATGATATAGTTGATTATGGTACTTCTTCGTTAAATCCTGTTGATTATTCAGATCTTGGTATTGATATTGGTGAAGGATATAAGAAAAAAGAATTCGATTATGGGATAGCTATATGTGGTAGTGGTATTGGAATATCTATCGCCTGCAATAAAGTAAAAGGTGTGAGATGCGCAAAGGTAGATAATGTGAGAGATGCTAAAATGGCTAGAGAGCATAATGATGCTAATATAATAGCAATAGGTAGTAATAAATTATTCTTTAAAATCAAAGACATAATAGATGCCTTTTTAAAAACAAAGTTTACTGAAGAAGAAAGGCACGTAAGAAGAATAAAAAAAATAAGTGATTATGAGGGCCACAGATGAATATAATTACAATATTGTACATATTAATAATACCTTTAACAATATGGGTAATATCAGCCATGAGGTTAGAAAAACTATTTAAAAAAAATCAAAGGATGCAAATAGTAATATTTTATGTATTAATATCATTAGGATTATCTTATTTAGTAGTGAATTTTATTTGGGATTTTTATGAAGTATCTAGAATAATAACATAGGGGAGATGCTCGTGAAAAAACTCATTTATTTAACATTACTAATTATAGCTATTCCTTTTTTTATTGTAATGACATTTATAAAAGAAGAAAGTAAAAAAGCATTAGAAGAAGAAACAACAACCGAAATAATAATAAAAGTGAAGAGAGAAGCCACAGGAAAAATAGAAAAAGTAGAATTAGAAGAATATGTGGTTGGTGTCTTAGCAGGGGAAATGCCTATATCTTTCCATATAGAGGCATTAAAAGCTCAGGCTGTAGCTTCTAGGAGTTATGTATTAAAAAGATATGAGGATGTAAAAAATATTAATTACACTGTTGTTGATACCGTTACAAATCAAGTTTATTTAGATAATCAATATTTAAAAGAAAGGTGGAAGGAAAAATATCAAGAAAATATTTTGAAATTAAAAAGAGCAGTAGCTGAAACGTCGTATGAGTATATAACTTATGATGATAAAATAGCAGATGCTCTTTTTTTCTCGACTAGTAACGGTTTTACTGAAAATAGTGAAGAAATATTTAGTGCAGAGGCACCGTACTTAAGAAGTGTTGAATCTTTTTGGGACGAAAAAACGTCACCTGTTTTTAGTGAAAAAAAGCATTATACAATAAGCGAAGTTTTTAATTTGTTAGCATTGTCCCCAACAGAGGATTTAAATGTAAAAATATTAAAAAAATCTAGTACGGGAAGAATATTAGTTTTGACAATAAACGGAAAAGAGATGAAAGGTAGCGAGGTTGCAAAAAAATTAGGTTTAAGATCTAATGATTTTAAATTTATAAGAGATGGAAACGTGATAACAATAACAACTAATGGTTATGGCCACGGAGTAGGAATGAGTCAATATGGTGCTTTAGGTATGGCGAACGAAGGATATTTATACGACGAAATTATTAAACATTATTATAAAGGGGTTGAAATAAAAAAAATAAAAAACAATAAATAATTGAATATATTTAATGTTTATTGTCAAAACTCTTAATGAGGTGATATAAATGAATCATAGACGAAAGTTAAAACCATTTGTTGTTCCTATGCTTTACAGTATAGCTTTTCTAGCATTTTTAGTAAGTATCTTCTTCTTAAGAGAGTCTTTAAATACCCCCGTTTTTGACGAAGAAGAAGATTTTATTTATGTAACTAAAACTATTTTTGATGAGAGTGTTCCTGTCGTAAATCAGAGTGAGATTATTTTTAGGCCTTATAAATCAAGTGAAATAAAGATTATTAAATATTTTTATGACAGAGAAGATGAAATAGGTAAACAACAAGAATCGATATTGTATTATGAAAACACATATATGCAAAATTCTGGTGTTGATTATGGAGGGGTTGAAAAATTTGAAGTTGTTTCAATTTTAGATGGTGATGTTATTAATGTTAATGAGGATAATTTGTTAGGAAACATAATTGAAATTAGACACAGTAACGAGTTAATAAGTGTTTATCAGAGTTTATCAGAAGTAACAATAAAACAAGGGGATAGTGTAAAACAGGGACAAACGATTGGAAAAAGTGGAACGAGTAATATTTCTGCCGATCTAAAAGATCATTTACATTTTGAAGTATTATTTAATGGAAAGGTTATTGATCCTGAATCCATTTATGATAAAACGGTAAAAGATTTATAAGGCATTTATGCCTTTTTTTATGAATAAAAAAAACTAATATTTATATACTTTAAAAAAGGGGTGAAGTATTGAAGGGAAATATTCTAAAAAGGGTTTTAGATGAGACTTTTTATATTATTAATACAGAAGCTACAATTAGAGATATAGCAAAAATATACAACGTTAGCAAAAGCACTGTTCACAAAGATTTAAATGAGAGATTATACAGTTTAGATATTGATCTATATAAAAAAGTAGCAACTATATTAAAACATCATATTGATATTAGACATTTAAGAGGGGGAGAATCAACTAGACAAAAATATTTAAAATTAAATAATTCATAAAAATATTGATGGTAATTATGATAAGATATATATATAAAATATAGTTTGAATGAAGAAGGGATGGTAGCATGTTTAACAAGGATATTGGGATTGATTTAGGAACGGCAAATGTATTAATTTATGTAAAAGGACAAGGTATCATTCTAAATGAACCTAGTGTAGTAGCAATTGATTCAGAAACAAAAAGGCCACTTGCAGTAGGTGTGGAAGCTCATGAGATGCTTGGTAGAACGCCTGGGAAAGTAAAGGCTATTAAACCTATGAAAGATGGTGTAATTGCCGATTTTGAAGTAACAGAGTTAATGCTTAATTATTTTATAAAAAAGATAAAAGCAAAAAGTGTTTTTTCTCGTCCTAGAATTCTTATATGTTGCCCTTCTAATATTACTCAGGTAGAAAAGAATGCAATAAGAGAAGCTGCTGAGAGAACAGGGGCAAGAAAAATTTATCTTGAAGAAGAACCTAAAGTATCAGCAGTAGGTGCAGGCCTTGATATAGCTAAGCCGAGCGGGAATATGGTTATTGATATTGGCGGTGGAACAACAGATATTGCAGTCTTATCACTTGGTGGAATTGTTAATGGGGCCTCAATAAAAATAGCAGGTAACACGTTTGATAGGGATATAACAAAATATATAAAAGATAAATATAAATTATTAATTGGTGAACGAACAGCGGAGGATATTAAAATACAAATAGGAACAGTATTTAAAGGTAGTAAAAAGGAAAAATTTGAAGTAAGAGGGAGAGATTTGGTAACTGGTCTTCCTCACGGAATAACCATAACATCAGAGGAAGTAGATGATGCATTAAAAAAAAGTGTATATGAAATAATAAAAGTTACAAAAACAGTTTTAGAACAGACTCCTCCGGAATTATCAGCTGATATAATAGATAAAGGAATAGTTATAACAGGAGGAGGGGCTTTAATAGATGGCTTTGATAAACTCTTCGCCCAAGAGTTAAAGGTTCCGGTTTTTATTGCAGAAAGTCCTCTAACTTGTGTTGTTGAGGGGACAGGAATAATGCTTAATAACTTGCATCTTCTGGACAACGATATATAAAAGGCAACTGAATATGAAGTGAACTCCAATTAAGGGACATCAATAAAAAAGCAGTATATTAAAAAGAAAAAAGTTATTTTTCTCTTTTTAATATACAAAATTCTAAATAGCTATTTTATTTTAATTGTAAAGTGATATAATTAATATGGTAGGTGTAGAAAAATGGAATATAATTTAACCCAAGTTTTAATAATGGTATTTACGACTTTTTTATTTACAACTTTAATGGTTCCTTTAGTAAAAAAAATATCTATATATATTGGAGCAGTAGCTAAACCAAATGGAAGATCTGTCCATAAAGGAGACATGCCGCAATTAGGTGGACTAGCTATTTTTGCTGGTTTTCTTATTGGATATATGCTTTTTTCAAAACAAACAATAGAGATGAATTCTATATTAATAGGTAGTTTCATTTTAATAATAACCGGAATTATTGATGATATTAATCCTATAAAGGCAAGGTATAAAATTATACCTCAATTAGCGGCAGCAGCAGTAGTTGTTTTTTACGGCGGAATTTTGCTTAAGGATATCAGTGCCTTTGGCTATTATGTAGATTTTGGTTTATTATCATATCCTATAACTTTATTATTTATTATAACAATGATTAATGCTATTAATTTTATTGATGGGTTAGATGGTTTAGCCGCCGGAATAAGTTCTATTTTCTTTTTAACAATAGGTATTATAGCTTTTATTCAAAATAATCTTGGTGGACTTGATATAGTTTTATCATTTGTAATGCTAGGTTCCATTTTAGGTTTCCTTGTGCATAACTTCCATCCAGCAAAAATATTTATGGGTGATACTGGTTCTATGTTTCTGGGCTTTATAATAGCGGTTATTGCTCTTTTAGGCTTTAAAAATGTAACATTAACATCATTTATTGTTCCATTATTAATATTAGCTGTTCCATTGTTAGATACAATTTTTGCAATTTTGAGGAGGATTATTAGTGGAAAATCCATAGCAACCCCTGATAAACAACATCTCCACCATCAGCTTTTAAAAATGAATTTTTCTCATACAAAAACAGTTTTAATTATATATTATATAAATGCATTATTTGCTTTTGCTTCAATTGTATATGTTATAAAAGATGCTAAATTAGGTATTTTTCTATATATAATATTATTAGCAATAGTTCTTTGGTTTGTAATAACTACTAATGTTATAGTTAATAAAGAAGATTTAAAAAAGAAAAAAACAAAGAAAAAGAGATAAAAACATATAAAATTTTAACAAATATAAAAAACTTTGGTATAAAACCAAAGTTTTTGTTTATTGTAATCTCGACCGCACCACTTAATAATAATTTAATTCTATATCAAAAGAACATTTAAAGTCAAACATTTTTCTTGGCATTGCATTAATGTTGAAAGATATATCATCTAAATATATCTGTGGTATTAATTTAAGTGATGAACCTTTTGGTAGATATCTTCTTACTAATGAGTTCATTTTTTCGTTTGTTCCTCTTTGAAACGAACAGTAAGGATCACATTTATATAGTTTAACCCCGAGTCTTTTGGCACATATTCCTAACGCTTTAAATTCAAGTCCATTATCTGTTGTTATTGATTTTACTTTTATATCATTTTTTATTATATATTCATATATTAACTTGTTTATATAATACTCATGTGAATATTCTGCTTTTATTAACCATATTCGTCTCGTACATCTATCTACTATTGATATGATCGAATGGTACTCGTTTCTTTTCCCTATTATTGAATCTATTTCTAAATGTCCCACTTCGTTACGTTGTTCTATATATTTAGGCCGCAATCTTATTGGCAACACCGTTTTGTTTTCTAAATTCCATAAAGTATGTCTCATCATTCCGCTTTTGATTGTTTTATTTCTTCTTTTTTTATAACATAACTTTTCTCTTGTTATTTCTAGTTTCTCTGTGTTAATCCAATTGTACACTTGTTTTACCGTTGGACACAAGGCAAATAAATAGTGTTTTCTAAACTTATATATGCATACTTCGATTGATTGATGTCTTCTGTCATAATGATCATACAAATACTTTATAAATATTTCATATTTTTTATTAATATCTATTTTTCTCTTTCGATATATACCTGCTTTATATCTAGATATTGTTGAATGGCTTACTTTTAAGATCTTTCCAACTTTTCTCATTGACAGTCCTTGTTCTAATAATATATCAATTTCTACTTTCTTTTTTTCTGTTAATTGGGTATAATTTTTCATAGAGCTCCTCCTTGCCGGGTGTGGGCTCTTTTATTGTATCAAAAAATCCCAACCACTGGTGCGGTTGAGATTTTAATTTAGGAAAAACTTTGGTATAAAACCAAAGTTTTTATTTAATTTTATTATATAAATGATAAGGGTAAATTGTTAAATTATTGGCATTTAATTCATAATACATTATCCCATATAGACCCCCAGCATATTTATATAATGGCTCGTTTTTTTCTATATCAGAAGGAAGACGTGTGTAAATAAAATTATCATCATAAAACCCTGGTGATTCGTCTATATCAGAACCTAAAGTTTTGAAACATTTACCAGATAAGTCAACATCACACTTTTCTAAATCTGTGAATTCTATTTCTATAATTCCTATTTTATCACCACTAAATTCCCAATTGCCTAAAACTCCATCACCGGTAGAAGTTTTGTGCCCTATTGTTCCGGATTTTGCAAGAGGTATTTCTTTATAATCCTTTTTAGAAATTAAAATTGCTTGATTATCATTTATGGCAAGAAAATTAATTTCTAACGTTTCAGGAAATTCCTCTGTATGCCCATCAGAGGTTGCACTGTACATTTTTATAACGTTATTTTTTGTAAGTTCTGCTTCAATCAAGGTTGTATAATTATAAAAATCATCTTGATGTATTATTGTGCACTGACCTGAATCTGTTATATTGATTTCTGCAATTCCACCTAACATATAACCTTCCCAAGTTCCAACAATACTATAATCTGATTTTTTATCGTTGATTATTTGTTTAATCTCGTTGGTTTTGCTATCGTTATTTATTTTATCTCCAATTTTACTAAAGTCTACACCTTTAATTGCTTTCCATCCGAAAAACACTATTATTACTATGATGGCTAAAACAATTAAGCCTTTTACAATATCATTTGAGTTATTTTGATTATTATTGTTATTTGCTTGTTGTGATCCATCTGTTTGATTTAAAGGTTGACTAATTTCATTCTGCGCGTTTTGGATAGGTAGAATGGTTTGTTGTGTAGATTCGTCTGTATTTTCGACAGGAGTTCCACATTTATTGCAAAAAGCATCACCCATCGAAAGAAATTTTCTACATTTTTTACAATACATATTCTCTCAACTCCTTATATTTTAAGTATAATATTAAAATGGTGAGAAGACAAGTATGATTTTATCAAGATGTAAACTATTTGTTATATTTCAAATTAATTTGTATATAAAACCACATTTTTTACTTTTTCAATTACTTTATGTAAAAAATAGAAAAATATGGTATAATGCATACAATTATGGATAGTAAAGGAGTGTTGATAATGTTACACTTTATTGTATGTGATGATAATATTACAGTTAGAGAAAACATCAATATGATAATAACAAAATTAATGCTTCCAACAGATATTGAATATAAAACCATTTTCTTTGAAAATTATGATAAAAATTTTGCAGAATTTATAGATCAGAAAATCGGTAAAAAAATATATGTTTTGGATGTAGAATTAGGTTCACAATCTGGCATTGATATAGCCCGTAGGATAAGAAAAAATGATTGGGAAAGCATAATAATAATATTGACAGCTCATTATGAATTGGCATATGACGCCTTTAAAAACCGTTTAATGTTATTAGATTTTATATCTAAATTTGATAATTATGAGCAAAATCTGTATGACACTTTAAAAATAGCGTTAAAAGCTTTTAATGTAAAAAAAACATTATATTTTAAATTTAACCGAGTTTCTTATAAAATTGATTTTGCGGATATTTTATATATAGTGAAAGATACAGCTAAAAGGAATGTTATTATTAAAACTTTTTCTAATGAATATAATGTAAATTTAAATTTAACCGAAGTAAGTGAGATGTTGACGGATAGTTTTATTAGGACACACCGTGCTTGTATAATTAATGGAGATAATGTAAAAAAAATAGACTTTAAAAAAAATACTATAACATTTGTTAATAATGAAAAAATCTCTTTATTATCAAAGATGTATAAGAAAGAAGTGAAAGAGCATGTTTTCAACTAATGTTATAATGACCGTTCTAATCACTGTTTTTATTAATATTTTAATTGCTAAGAATTTGTTTAAAGAAGAAATAAATTTTAAAAGTCGAAGGATATTAATTGGTATTTTTCTGCAATTAGTTTTTATTTTTATTATAATAATTAATTGTCAAAATCTTTTAAAGACGGTTTTACTTTATATTTTAATTTCTATTTCGTATCGTTTTATTTTTAACACTGATTTTTCAAAAAGAATATCAGTTGTAACAACCGTCTTTATCTGTTATTTTTTTGCAGAAATAATATTTACTATGTTTTTAATGGTAGTATTAAAAGTTGATGCCGCCGACCTAGTAGCTAATTGGCAAAGCTTCTTTTTATCTGATCTTTTGATTGGTTTAATGGCATTATTAATTTCTAAAATTAAAATAATTAATAAAATCTTTTTAGAAATAATTAAAAAAGAGGATAGATCTAAATATTTAAAAATACTTTTTATTTTTATTTTAGTGTTAGGCATTTTTTGTATTAAAAATGGGCTTTTTTTAGGAATAAATGAAGATTATATAAATAATTTAATTTTAATAATATCGTTTTTTGTTATTGTATATTATTTATTTAAAGAAAAAGAATATAGTACAAAATTATCAGATAAATATGATCAATTATTTAAATATATTGATAAATATGAAAAAGAACTAACAGAAAAAAGTTTATGTATTCATGAATTTAAAAACCAAATCATCTCTATTAAAGGTTTTATATCAAAAAAAGATAAAGAATTAAATGAATATATAAATAGTATAGTTATAGATTTTAAAAAAACCGAATCAAAAATATTAAAGAATATGGAAAATTTACCTCAAGGTGGTTTAAAGGGGTTAATTTATTATAAACTTGGCGATTTAGAAGAAAAAGGTATTAAAGTGGTATTAGATATAGATAAGAGCACTAAAAAAAGCCCTTATTCGAAAAATAATTCTAATTTATATAATGAAATTTTAAAAATAATTGGTGTATATTTAGATAATGCTATAGAAGCCGCTATCTTATCAGAAAAAAAAGAAATAGTCTTGGAAATATATTATAGTGATCAATTGTTTAATTTTATTTTATCAAATTCATATAATGGAAAAATAAATCTAAAATTTTTAGGTAAAAAACGTATTTCAACAAAAGGAAACAAAAAAGGATATGGGCTTCTTCTAGTTGAAAAGATATTAAAAAGCCGTCAAAATATAACTTGCCAAACACAAATTATAAACAATTATTTCATACAGCATTTAACTGTTGATTTTAAAAACATTTCTAAAAATTAGAAATGTTTTATTTATTCAAATCTCAACCGCACCACTTACTTATAATTTAATTCTACCTGAAAAGGTGTTTTAAAGTCAAACATTTTTCTTGGCATTGAATTGATATTAAATGCTATATCATCTAAATATATT
>Ga0265294_10002447_pt1 | contig 24346 bp, 23 predicted proteins | sample MunlanPumphouse3_FD_192504 | JGI IMG/M metagenome (GOLD analysis project Ga0265294, IMG submission 192504) | Groundwater microbial communities from a municipal landfill in Southern Ontario, Canada - Pumphouse #3 | ecosystem: Environmental > Aquatic > Deep subsurface > Groundwater | place... | reverse complement strand
GTTAAAATAGTTGGGAATAGGGATTAATTAGGTTTAGATTAGGTTTTCTTACTATACATCAGTATTATTTATATTTGAAGGGAGTAAAAAAACTGAAAAATTAAATTTTCATCATAGAGTTATGATTTGAAAAATCTTTTGTACTTTTACAAATTCAAAAAAACTAAACTTTATTTTTTATGAACTTTGAAGAATATTTCAATCCTATTAATATTGATGAACTTGGCTTGGTTGCTGATGAAAAACAAATAAGACTTGGACAAACTATTCTAACTTTCTGCCCCGAATCAGATTTCCCTGCATTAAACAATGTTGATTTGGCAATTATTGGGGTTATGGAGGAAAGAAATGCATATAATAATAAGGGCTGTGCTTTGGCTCCTAACCAAATCAGGAAGTATTTATATAATCTTTTTCCTCATTCCAATCAAGCAAAAATTGCAGATTGCGGAAACTTGATTATTGGTAAGGAGATTGAAGACACCTACACTGCCTTAGCTGATGTTGTTGCGGAGCTATTAAGACTAAGAGTTATCCCTATTATTATTGGAGGCTCTCAAGATATTACTTTTGCAAACTATAAGGGTTACGAAAATATTGGACAAATTATTAATGCTTTCACAATTGATAGTTCTTTCGATATTTCTGGTGACCCTGAAGAATTTAATTCCAAAGCCTACCTAACTGCAATGCTATGTCGTGAGCCTAACTATTTGTTTAATTATACCCATGTTGGCTATCAACAATATTTCATAGAGAAAGACACTTTAGCTTTAATGAACAAGCTTTATTTTGAATGCTATAGGGTTGGAATGATTCAAGAAAACTTGGATAATGTTGAGCCTATGGTTAGAAATGCGGATATGGTTTCAGTTGATGTTAGTGCTGTGAGACAAAGTGATGCTCCAGGCAATGGGAATCCTTCTCCTCATGGGTTGTATGGAGAACAGCTCTGCAAACTTGTTAGATATGCGGGCATGAGTGATAAGTGTAGTTCAATAGGGTTTTATGAAACTAACCCTTTGTATGATAATAATGGACAAACTTCTCATATGATAGCACATGCAATTTGGTATTTTATTGATGGATACCTATGGAGAAAACACGACTTTCCTTATAAGGAAAAAGAAAACTATAAAAAATTCTATGTTTCAATAAATGATAACACCAACACCATTATTTTCTATAAAAGCAAAAAGAGTGAACGTTGGTGGATGGAAGTTCCTTGTTCAAAAGACAAGATGGTTAAATATGAAAGGCATTATTTGATTCCTTGTTCTTATGAGGATTACCAGACTGCACTTAATGACGAACTTCCAGACCGTTGGTTAATGGCATATAATAAGATAATGATATGAGCAGGATATTAGTTATTGACGATGAAAAGGCTATCCGTTTCTCTTTAAAAGATATAATAGAATATGAAAACCACACTGTTGAAGAGGCTCCTGATGGAATTGTGGGTCTTTCTATGATTGAAAATGAGGATTATGATTTAGTGTTTTGTGATATAAAGATGCCTAAGATGGATGGAATTGAGGTTTTAGACAAGGCTCTTAAGATTAAGGATGTTAAGTTTTGTATGATTTCTGGTCATGGAACAATTGCAACAGCAGTTGAGTGTTTGAAAAAAGGTGCAGTTGATTATATTGAAAAGCCTATTGACTTAAATAGATTACTTAAGGTTCTTAACGACAATCTTTCTCCAAATATAACAGAAAAATCAAAAGAGAAAAGCGACAAACCAAAAGAGAATATTCATAAGCCGCATAACGTTAAGCAGCCTTCAAATATGATTGGGCAGAGCAATGCTATGAAGCAAATGTATTCTTTTATTGAAAAGGTTGGGGTTACTGATGCAAGAATATTAATTTCTGGAGCAAATGGAACTGGGAAAGAACTTGTTGCAAGGGCTCTTCATAACATAAGCTTGAGGGCAAAAAATAATTTTATTGAAGTTAATTGTGCTGCAATTCCTTCAGAACTTATAGAAAGTGAATTGTTTGGACACGAAAAAGGAGCGTTCACTTCTGCAATTAAACAAAGAAAAGGAAATTTTGAGCTGGCAGATAACGGAACTCTTTTCCTTGATGAAATTGGAGATATGAGCCTGTCTGCTCAGGCTAAGGTTTTGAGAGCATTACAAGAAAATAAGATTACAAGAGTTGGAGGAGAGAAAGATATCCAAGTTAATGTTAGAGTTATTGCTGCAACAAATAAAAACCTAAAAGAAGAAATAGAAAAGGGACGTTTTCGTGAAGACCTTTATCATCGCCTTTCCGTTATAGTTATTAAGGTGCCTGAATTAAAAGAGAGGTTAGATGATATTCCTTTGCTTGTAGATTATTTCTTAGAAAACTATTCTTCTCAAATGCATATTCCCAAACCAAAAATAAATAAACAAGCAATCAAAAAGCTTCAATCAATGTCATGGACTGGAAATGTTAGAGAATTAAAAAATGTTACCGAACGTTTAGCTATTCTTTGTGAGGGAGAAATAACTGAGAAAGACATTGAGAAATATAGTTAAGCTAAGAAATAAACTAAAACAAACTTAGAAAATAATACAATTATAGATGATACACTACGATAAATTCACTTTAGATAATGGGTTAAGAGTGATAGTTCACAAAGATGCCTCAACTCCTTTAGTTGCAATTAATCTTTTATATTGCGTTGGAGCAAAAGACGAAAATGAAGAAAAAACAGGATTTGCTCACTTGTTTGAACATCTAATGTTTGGAGGAAGTGAAAATTATCCTGATTTTGATGGGATTGTTGAAGAAAGTGGTGGTGAAAGTAATGCCTTTACTTGTAATGACTACACAAATTTCTACCAAACCCTTCCTGTTAGTGAACTTGAAATGGGTTTAAGGCTTGAAAGCGACAGGATGCAAAATCTAATAATGTCACAAAAGAGTTTAGATACTCAAAAGAATGTTGTGATTGAGGAATACAAACAAAGATATCTTAACCAACCTTATGGAGATGTTTGGTTATTGCTCCGTGAACTTTCATACACTGTTCATCCTTACAAGTGGAGTACAATAGGAAAAGATATATCTCATATTGAAAACGCAACCCTAAATGATGTCAAGCAATTTTTTCATACGTTTTATGTTCCTAACAACGCTGTTCTTTGTGTTGCAGGAAATGTTGAAACAGAAAAAGTAAAGGAGCTGTGCAAAAAACATTTTGGGCATATTCAAAAAGGAGAAGATATAATTAGAAAAAACACTAAGGAGCCATTGCAAACAAAGGCTCGTGAACTAAAGGTAAGTCGTAATGTTCCTCAAAAAGCAATTTATATTACCTACCCCATGGCTTCACGTTTAGAGAAAGAATACTATGCCTATGACTTGCTTTCTGATATTCTTTCAAGTGGTCGTTCTTCTCGTCTTTATAACAGATTGGTTAAGGAGAGAGAACTTTTTACAGAAGTTAATGCTTTTATTAGTGGTGATGTTGAAAATGGATTGTTTATTCTGACTGGAAAATATAGAGATAATATTTCAATGGAAGAAGGCAAAAATGCCCTTATTGATGAACTTCATAAGATAGCTTATGAAACAATTGATGAAGTAGAGTTTCAAAAGGTTAAAAACAAATTTGAATCCACAATGACCTTTTCTCAAATTAAGGCTTTGGAAAGAGCTATGAATTTGTGTTATTTTGAATACTTAGGCGATATTGATCATATAAACAAAGAGGTTGATTGTTATCAAGAATTGACAATCGACTTTATTCAAAAAGTTGCAAGAGAAACATTTGTTGATAAAAAATCAAATACTTTATACTATGAAACAAAAGAATAATAATCTAATTCCAATGATATCTATTACGGTATTATTTTTTATGTGGGGTTTTATTACTTCACTTAATGATATACTTATTCCATACTTTAAAGGGGTTTATGTTCTTTCTCATTTTGAAGCAAACATAGTTCAATTAGCTTTCTTTATTGCATATTTCTTTGGTTCTTTAGCCTTCTTCCTTTTGGCAAAAACTGGAAAAGACCCTATTCATAAGTTTGGTTACAAAACAACATTAGAGATAGGACTTTATATTGCTGCTACTGCTTGTATTCTTTTTTCCATTGCTGCAATGTTAAATTTAGGTTTTGGATTTTTCTTGTGTGCATTATTTATGTTAGGAATAGGGTTAACTTTTCTTCAAGTTGCAGCAAATCCTTTTGTTGCAATGCTGGGTAATTCCGAAACTGCATCAAGCCGATTAAATCTTTCTCAAGCTTTCAACTCTTTAGGGACAACACTTGGACCTGCATTGGGGGGATATTTTATTTTTAGTGTATTTATAGAAAACTCTGAGGGAGCTTATGCAGTACAAACTCCCTATCTTATTCTTGGTTTACTTCTTGGTTTGTTAGCAATATTTATTAGAACTTCAAAAATAGAAGAACCTATAAAAAAACAAGAAACATCTTCTTCAAAAGAATCTATTTTTAAGTATCCTTATGTTTGGTTAGGAGCAATTGGAGTTTTCTTTTATGTTGGTGCAGAAGTTTCGGTTGGAAGTAATTTAGTTTCTTATCTTACATCCGTTTCCAATGGAGAAATAACCAAAGATATAGCAAGCAGTTATTTATCTTATTATTGGGGTGGTGCAATGATAGGACGATTCTTGGGTGCTGTTTCGCTGAGCAAGATAAAAACTAATCTTAAGATTATTTATATGATATTATTAGCAATAATTAGTTTTGGAATAATATTTACTATCAATTATTCTTTACATTCACTAAGCATTCATCAGGTTTGGTTTTATATTGTATTTATGCTCCTCAACTTCTTTTTCTTCTATCTTGGCAAATCAAAACCTGCTCGTTCATTAGCAATATTTGCAATTGTAAACAGTATACTAATATTAGTTGGGATGAACGTATTTGGGAATTTAGGTTATTGGTCAATGTGGTCTCTTTTAGCGATTGGATTATTTAATTCAATTATGTGGTCTAATATATTTACTCTTGCAATTGATAGACTTGGAGACAAAACTGCACAAGCATCTTCAATTCTTATTATGATGATTCTTGGTGGAGCAATTCTTCCTCCTATTCAAGGATTGGTTGCAGATAGTTTTAACATTGAAGTATCATTTATCATCCCATTAATAGGATACTTATATTTAATATTCTATGGTCTGAAAGGTTATTCTATAAACAAAAAGAATTAATTGTCAATATAATATATCTATGAAGAGGGATTTTGTATATAAGAAAAAAATTTCTACTCCAATAGGAGAAATGCTTGCATGTGCAACAAATGAAGGAGTTTGTTTTTTAGATTTTTTAGATAGAAAGGATTATGAAAAATTATTTTCTTCAATTAAAACAATGCTTAATGCAGAAATAGTTGATATTACAAATCATACAAATTCAAACGCATACAATATTATAGTAAAATTAGAAAAAGAGCTAAAAGAATATTTTGATAAGAAAAGAAAAGAGTTTACTATTCCTATTATTACAATAGGGACTCCCTTTCAAATGAGGGTATGGGATGAATTATTAAACATTCCCTATGGCAAAACAATTTCATACAAAGAAGAGGCAGAAAGAATTAATCATAAAAAGGCTATAAGAGCAGTTGCAAATGCAAATGGTAAAAATAAAATATCCATATTAATCCCTTGTCATCGAGTAATTGCAACCAATGGTAAGTTAGGAGGATATGGTGGAGGATTGGATAGAAAAGAATTTCTTTTATCACTTGAAAAAGAATAATTATATGAATTTGCATTTATTTTTTGCTAACAAATCTTTATTGAAAAAAAATAATTACTTTTGCAGAATCAAGATATAAAGAAAATCTTTATATAAAAGAATGTAAGTTTTTAATATTAGGAGTGTCTTAACTCAGATAAATAATAAATAATTTATAAACAAACACAAAAGAAAAATGAAAAAATTAATCTTATTAGCATTTGCTTTCGCACTTGTTACAGCAACTACAGTTAGCGCACAAGAACCTCAAAAGAAAGAAGTTAAAAAAGAATGTTGTTCAAAAGATGGTAAGAAAGATGCTTCAAAGGCTTGTTGCGATAAAGATGGTAAGAAAGTAGCCAACCACGAATGCAGTAGTAAAGACGGAAAAAAACATGAGTGCTCAAACAAAAAAGACGGGAAAAAGCATGAGTGTACAAGCAACAAAGATGGTAAAAAACACGAATGTTGCTCAGATAAAGCAAAAGCAGAAGTAAAAAAATAAATTTTCTTTTAATCTGTCAGTATAAAGCAGGGTATGATATTTCAAATCCTGCTTTATCTTTAAGTTTATGGACGACATACAAATTGCAAAAGAAATATCCTTAGGTAATCAAAAAGTTTTTGAAGACTTCTTTAACCAACATAAATTGAAGGTTATGAATTTATGTTATGGAATGACTCATAATAGAGATAGTGCAGAAGATTTAGTTCAAGATATTTTTTTAGAGATATATTCTTCTGCAAAATACTTTCAAGGTAAATCAAAACTTTCAACATGGCTTTATAGGATTGCAGTAAATAAAACTATAAACTATCTAAGAAAAGAGAAAATCAAAAAGTTTTTTGTTAATGTAGATGATGCAAAACATTCGCTACAAGCTGATTCAAGAGCTGATTTATCGCTTGAAGAAAAAGAAAAAATAAATATTTTGCATAAGGTTATTGATAAATTGCCGTCTAAACAAAAAAGTGCAATAATTTTATTTATTTATGACGAATTACCTCAAAAAGAAATTGCAGAAATAATGAATTGTTCATTGGCATCTATTGAAGTTTTAATTCATAGAGCAAAAAAATCAATAAAAAATAAAACAGACAAAATATATGGAAACGTTATTGAAAAAGGATAGAATTGAAGAAGTTAATCCTTATTTATTCCAAAAAATTCATTCTAAAATAAATTATGAAGCATCATACTCTATACCAGTATGGAGTATGAATATTCTTAAATTAAGTATTTTCGCATTAGTATTATTGATGGGTTTCAACATTCATTCAACAATAAATTCAAAATCGGATAGCAATCAAATATCTGAAAGCAATTCCTACACAGAATTTATTGAAGATTATCACTTTGAAGCCTTATCAAGCCTATATCCAGTTGAACTATTAAGTGAAAAAGTAGAAGATGAATAAAAAATATTTTATTGCATTAGTAGTAGTAGTTATTTCCCTTTTATTAGTGAATATATTCTTCTTGATTAATAATAAGGATTGCTCATGCAAACAAAACAAGAAACAAGATAAAGGAAATGTTAACTGCAACTGCTATGTTACAGAAAAACTTTCATTAGATAAAGAACAAGCTTATAAATATTCTTTAATAAAGAAAAAACATCAAACAATTGCATTAAAAGCAATTGATAGTTTGCACGTAAGTCAAGAATTACTTATGGATTATCTTGCATCAAATTCAGATTCTGTTAAAATTGCCGAATTGGAAAACAAAATAACAGAGTCTCAAAAAATTCTTCTTCGTCATCATATTGAACAATATCAAGACCTAAAGGCTATTCTTAAACCAGAACAAATGGATCAGATGAACAAACTATTTAAAAGTCTTTTCGTTTGCAAACCAAGTTGCGAGCACAATCACAAAGAATATTGATCAATTACAGAATAATTGTTTATTCCTTTAAGCTATATAATCTAAACTTTGGATTGAGTTTAAGATATAAACCAAAAGAAAACTCTGCATAATCAGAACTATATATTTCACCGTATCCTGTTCTGTATCCTGAGAAAGGAAAATAATAAAAACAATCTACTTCAAAACCTAAAGAATAATTCTTTTTCTTTTTATAAATATATTCAAGTTTAGAATGTATCATACTAATTTCATTAAAAGACATATTTTCTGTTGCTAATGAAAGATTAATGAAATTAGGGGAACCAAATATTGATACAAAATCTTTGCTTTTCCAATAGGCAACACTTAGGTTTAAATTGTTAGAACTTATACTTAATTTTGGGTAAATTCCATTCCCTGATTCAAAAGGGATACTTGACCCAATATTTTGAATAAAACCAGCATAATAAATATCAAAACTAATATTATCTATTAATTTATCTATCTTATAATTTACTCCTATTCCTCCAGCATAATTAGTCCATGTTTGTAATAAATCAGCAGATAAAGTATCTATCTCCCCACCCTTATGTTGAGCTACAAATTGAAAAGGGAAATATATTTGAAATTTACTATTGGGTTTTAAAATATTTGTTTTGGTAGAGTATCCAAATGAAAAAACTTCTTGATGGTTATCATTTTTATAAATAAAACTTTGCCAATTAAACCAAAGATCTGAAATAAAGTATTTTGAATTGAACAAAAGCTGTATACCCGCCTCAGGATCTGAGCTTAAATTTAATTCCGAATTGTAGAGAGGAAGAATTAAATTGTGGTTATTATTAATATAAAGATTCCCAAAAACTAAGTTAAGATTTTCTATCAATTCAATTTGAGCTCTAAAAAAAGGTAGGAGATGAAATCCTTTCTGATAATCGTCTCCTTTCCAAACAGGGATGTCTGTGTAAGACAAGCAAGGGTAAGAATTAGTCCCCCAAAAGTGGAGCAAACTAAAGCCAGCTTCTAAGTGAATATTCTGGTCTAATGAAAAAGACAGTTTTGGTATTATTCTAAAGCCAGGAAGAGTGTATCCACTAATTTTTTCTGAAGCAAATTCATTATCCTTAAAGAAGTTTAGATTTTCAATCTCTAAAAATATCTTGTTTACATCAAGAGAGTCAATACTTGGACTTTGATAAAAGAAATCTTCCTCCTGACCAAAACATGAAAGAGAAATAAAGACAACAATAATAAAAAACAAATGTCTAATTTTCTTTTTCATAAATATTATATGATTGGGTATTTAGATTTACCTTCTTGTAATTCATTTTTTTAAAGTTATAACTATGCTCTTTTCTTATCAATAAGTATTTTCTTTGAACTTTGATGTTCCTATCAATAGAAATATTGTGAAATCTCGCATAGTAAGCAAACAAAGAATATTCTTCTAACATTTGAGGTGGAATGCTTAGAATAGATTTTTGAGGGATAAATTCCGCAATTATATCCATATCCGCTAATAGTTCCTTATCCCTACTATCCTTTCCATAAAATAAAAAAGGCAGGAAGATTGAAATGATTAATAATCCAATAGATATGTATTTTAGAGTTGAAAACCATTTTATTTTTGGATTAATGTTTGAAATTAATTTACTAACACTTTCATCTATAAGACCAGAAAAAGCAATTACAACAAAAGGGAAAGCCGGCAAAAGATAAAACCCACTTTGTTTCATACTTAATAGAATTGGCAAAACGGCTGTTAATGAAAACAAAAACATCAATAATGCTTTCTTGTTATTTTCATTATTCTTAAGTGGGTTTTTCCTTATTTTCAATTTGTGAACAAGAAAATAAATGCCAAGAATAATGAACGAAAAAATCAATTCACTAAAGAATCTTCCTAAAATATAGAAGCGAGAATTAACTGTTATTGAATTTTGGAGCCCTCCAATTATTTGGATTTCAAAATAATGATCAAAGTAATCCATAACATCTTGGGAAAGGTATATTGAAAGTAAAATTGGTATGATGGAAAAAAGAAAAATCAATATTGAATCAGTTAACATTCTTAAGAAATTTGTCTTTCTTATAACCAGCCAATAAATAAAAGGGAATGAAAGAGGGAAGAAAGCAACAAAGCCCTTAACACTAAAACCAATGGTTAGTGATAAACCTGCCAAAAAAATAAATAGGATTCTTTTTTTGCTTAATGAATAAGTATAGAAAAGAACCGATGAAGTTGTAAAAATGATTAAGGTGTTTTCAATAATATTGTTTACCACGCTCCAAGTCATAAGAGGAATTGAAAGGAAAAAGAAGAGTGGTAAAAAAGGCATTTTAAAATCAAATTTCTTATATAGTTTTAATGTTAATAGACAAGCTATCAAAATACTTAAAACTGAATAAAATCTTTCAATCAAAAAACTTGTTCCAAATACTTTAAAAAACTGTCCTTCAAGGAAGAAAAACATAGGAGGGTGAGACTTAAAATCAACAAGAAAAGTTTGAGAGAAGAAGGGATTCAAGAAAGTTCCTTCACCAATTGCATAGTTTTTTGAGAAGTTTGCGTATACAATTCCGTCAAGAAACATCCCTCTTGAGAGTAAGAAGGGACTAATGATTATTAAAAAAATTGAAACTGCGAGTAAATAAAAAGGAAATGTTTTTTTCATACCAAAGTCAAATTCTCTTTAACAAGGTTGCAAATGTACAAAATAAAATTTTATTAGTTCGTTTTTAATACTATCTTTGCAAAACTAAATTAATTTTTTGATGAAATTTTCTATTATAATTGTTAATTATAATGTAGCTTATTTTTTAGAACATTGCTTGTATTCGGTTAGAAATGCATGCAAGAATATTGAAGCAGAGGTTTTTGTTGTAGACAACAACTCTGTGGATAATTCGCTTACTGTAATTAAGGAAAAGTTTCCAGAAGTTATTCTTATTGCCAATAAAGAAAATGTTGGATTTGCAAAAGCTAATAATCAAGCTATACGCAAAGCTAATGGAGAATATATCCTTTTACTCAATCCAGATACAGTTGTTGAGGAAGATACTTTTGAAAAGTGCATTGAATTTATGGATTCTCATCCCGATGCAGGAGGATTAGGTGTTAAGATGATAGATGGAAGGGGAAAATTTTTGCCTGAGAGTAAAAGAGGTTTCCCTTCAGTTTGGGCATCATTCTGTAAGATGAGTGGGCTAACTAACCTATTCTCACACTCAAAAAAATATGCTCAATACTATATGGGGCATCTCTCTGAAAATGAAGTAAACCAAGTTGATATTCTTGCCGGTGCTTACATGATGTTAAGAAAAAAATGTTTAGATAAGGTTGGCATTTTGGATGAAGATTATTTTATGTATGGGGAAGATATTGACTTATCATATAGAATAACTAAGGGCGGCTACAAAAACTACTATTTCCCAAAAGCAAGAATCATTCACTATAAAGGAGAAAGCACAAAAAAAGCTTCACTTAATTATGTATATACTTTCTATAATGCAATGGCAATTTTCGCACAAAAGCATCTATCAACAAAACAAACAAAACTGTTCTCAATAATAATTAAGATAGCCATTTGGTTCAGAGCCGCACTTTCGTTCTGCACAAGAATATTTAAAAATATTCTCCTCCCAATTCTAGATTTTCTCTTAGTATATCTTTCTTACTATTTATTGGTTGAATGGTGGAGCAATAATATTTGGAACGATCCAGACTACTACCCTATTCAATACATTCAATTTGTTGTCCCAGTTTATATATTTATATGGCTTTTCTCAATCTATCTTTCAGGTGGATATTCAAAACCCTTTAGAATCCCCAAAATTATTTCTGGTGTTTTCTTTGGAATGATAACTATTCTTGTTTTCTACTCCCTCCTTCCCGACTACTTAAGGTATTCAAGAGCCTTAGTTTTATTGGGAGCCGTGTTATCTCTATTTGTAATAATTCTTATCCGATTTGTTTATCGTTATCTTACAACAGGCACATGGAATTTGAAAGTAAGTTTAACTAAAAGGTATGCCATTATTGGAGATGATAAAGAAGCAGTTAGAGTTGCTCAATTACTTAGAACAACTGATGCACAAACAGAATTTATTGGTCTGGTTGAAGAAGGGAAAAGAGAAACTACCAATCCTAATTTTATTGGTATTAGCTCACAAATAAAAGAAATAATTAAAATTTATAAGATTAATGAAGTAATTTTTTGTGCCAAAACTCTTAGCCAACAAAAAATAATTAGTATGATGGCAGAACTTCAATCAACAAATATTCACTTCATAATTGCACCTCCCGAAACCGACTTTATTATTGGAAGCAACACAATCAATACTCCAACCGACCTATATGTTGTTTCTGTTAACTCCATTTCCAACGAAGACAGCAAAAGGAAGAAAAGGCTGTTAGATATTAGCTTATCAATTTTTGTTTTAACCTTCTCTCCAATTATTGTTTTTTTCTTAAAGGAACCCTTTGGACTATGGAGAAATATATTTCTAATTATTTTTGCCAAGAGAACATGGGTTGGATATTCTAATCAAAACCTTAATAACAACAATATTCTTCCAGCAATCAAAAAAGGGATTATTTGCACAAAAGATTCTTTAAACAATGAGAAATTGGATCAAAGCACATTAAACAGATTAGATTTGCTTTATGCAAGAAACTATTCATGGCAATCAGATATAAATATTTTCTTTAAAGCATTCCGTAATATTGGTAGAAAATAAACATTTATTTTTTGCAACTAAACCAAATAGAATTATATTTGCACATTATTATTTAAAACATATTGACTATGACAAAATCAGAAGAATTTATCGAATTAGAGCATCACTATGGAGCTCACAACTATCACCCACTTCCTGTGGTTTTATCAAAAGGAGAAGGTCCATTTGTTTGGGATGTTGAAGGAAAAAAATATTTTGACTTCCTTTCAGCCTACTCAGCAGTTAACCAAGGACATTGCCATCCAAAAATTGTTAAAGCTCTTTGCGACCAAGCACAAACACTAACCCTAACATCAAGAGCATTTTACAACGATTGTTTAGGTCCTTATGAAAAATACATCACAGAATACTTTGGATACGACAAAGTATTGCCAATGAACACAGGAGCAGAAGCTGACGAAACAGCACTAAAACTTGCACGTCGTTGGGGATATAAAGTAAAAGGTATTCCTGAAAACGAAGCAATAATTATATGTTGTGAAGGAAACTTTCATGGAAGAACAATCACTATAGTTTCAATGTCAAACGACCCCGATTCTTATGGTCAATTTGGTCCTTTCACTCCAGGATTTGTTAAAATACCTTATAACGACACAAAAGCATTAGAAGAAGTTTTAGCAAAACATGGAGACAAAGTTGCTGCTTTTCTTGTTGAACCAATACAAGGAGAAGCAGGAGTATTTGTTCCAGATGAAGGATATTTAAAAACTTGTTACGACTTATGCAAAAAACATAACGTACTTTTCATTGCTGACGAAGTACAAACAGGAATAGCAAGAACAGGTAAACTATTAGCTTGTGACCACGAAGGGATACGTCCTGATATGATAATCTTAGGAAAAGCACTGTCAGGTGGAGTTATCCCTGTTTCAGCAGTACTTGCAGACAATGAAGTAATGTTAACAATAGGACCAGGAGAACATGGTTCAACCTTTGGAGGATTCTGTTTAGCAGGAAAAGTTGCAGTTGCAGCACTTGAAGTTGTAAAAGAAGAGAAACTTGCAGAAAGAGCAGAGTACTTAGGAAAAATATTCCGTGATGAAATAGGCAAAGTTAAGAGTGAAATGATAGAATTAGTAAGAGGAAAAGGATTACTAAATGCTATCGTTATTCGTCCAAAAAATGGAAAAGAAGCTTGGGACGTTTGTTTAAAGATGCGTGATATGGGAGTGCTTGCAAAACCAACACATGGACACATAATTCGTTTTGCACCACCATTGGTAATCACTGAAGAACAACTACGAGAAGCTATTGAAATAATAAAAGAAGCAATTCTTTCATTCGAATAAATAAACATATATTTCTTATAAAACAAAAGCACCTTTACTTCAATGTATAGGTGCTTTTCTTATTTTATTGTTCAACATTAATAGTTACAGTATCTCTTGGATTATTTATATTATAATTTCTATAGATTGTAGGGTAATTTCCACAATTTATAGATCCATTAAGAGCAACAACCTTAAAAAAGAAATATTTTAAGGTATCATTATAATCACCTTTACTAACTAATTTTTCTTTAAAACAGGGTCTCTCATAGGTAGAAGTTGGATAATCCCAAAAGCCCCAATTATCGCTACTTGTTTTAGGAAGGATTACTTTTAAGTATCCGTAAGTTATAGGTCTAATATCTACTCTCTTACTTATAATATTAACACTATCCATTTTATAATTAAATGTTCCAAACTCAAAACTATAATCTGATGTTGCTCTTGGGAATACTCTAATTGAATAGAAGTCAACTGACATTTCTCTACTTCCTAATTCTCCATGTTTAGGAATTTTTATTTTATAATAACCTTCTGAATTAGAAACAGCAATATTCTCTACAAAATAAGGGTCTGTCCCAAAACTTCCATTTGATTCATCAAAATACTTTGCATCAAAAACAACTCCAGCAATGGGTTGTCCAGTATGGAAGTCTGTAATATAACCTTCTACATAAGTATCATAATATGTTATAATATCTTCATCATTATCCTTACAACTGACAAACGGAGTTAGAAGCACTAAGAGCAACAATAAATTAATTATTCTTCTTTTTAAAAAAGTCTTTTTCATAAGGCTTGTTGTTAAGTCGATAAATGTAATTATTAATAATTCTGCAAAGGAAAACAAAATAAAGGTAAAAACAAAATAAAGGTAAATCCAAGCAATAGGAATTCAAATAAAGAGAAATAGTAGTATAGTAAAATAGACTTAATATATTTGAAATTATATCAAGGAAAAAAATATTTATATCAAGGAAAAATTCTTTTTTATCAAGGAAAAAAATATTTTTAGTTGATATATCTGGATTTTGCAGATATTATTGTGGAATTACTTTTGGTTGTTTTTTGTCGTGGAAAAGATATCCTATCTTTAGGCTTGAAGTGTAGGTGAAGTGTGTTCCTACTCCATATAGTAATCCTACTTCATAGTAATCGTATGAATCTTCATTCAGGTTCGAAAAGCTATATCCTAATCCAAAGTTAAGGTCAATAAGAAAACGATTGGCAAACACCCATTGTTTTCCTCCTGTAATCATTAGGTTTAGTGATGCTATATTTTCTTCTCTTGATTCGTATGGGTATATTCCATTATAATAGTCATGTTGGTAGTTGTAATATTCTAATTCTGTATTTATTAATGATAATTTTATCTTAGGCATTATATAGCTTCCTTTAAGCAAATGTGCATATTTCATATTTCTTATATAGTAGTCAGGTGAGCGATAAAATCGATAACCTCCTGAAAGGGAAACTCCAATTGCTTCCACTCCAAAGGTTTCGAAGCCTAATCCTATTATTCCTAATCCTGCTGTCCAACTCTGTCCTGGCTTAATGCTTCTTTCGTAGTCAAATTCAGAAAAGCCCATAAGTGGTGCTAAGAAGTTAAATTTGATTGCATTTTTAGTGTTGTCTTGGTAGTTGTTTACTCCAAACATAGAGTTTTCAATATTTAGAATTTCTCCGTTGGCAAATTTTATGTACTGAATATTATTTTTATCTATACTAAAACGTCTTTCTTCTCCACCTAAGGTTGCGGAATAATAGACTAAGTCTTCTCCTATTTCAACAATCTTGCATGTAATTTCTGCTTTTGGATTTTTCCTTACAATTAAATCTTGTGCAGTTATACTAAGGGTTGTAAGGGTTAATAGGATTAATAGGGTTAATTTTTTCATAGCAAAATATTTATAATTATTGGGCAAAGATAAATAATAATTTGATATTTTTATATTGTGCTTAGTTATTTTTAGTCATTTTCGATAATAATTAGGTTTTCTACACTGAATTGGAATGGTTTAATGCATTCTTGCTTTCTTAAACTACAGTTTTTCATTCGGCATTGTGAACAATATTTTTCATCGCAAGAGTCACTATGAACTGTAAAGTATAGCTCGTGGTTTTCTTTTTGGAGAACTTCTTTTAGTTTTTCGGTGGCTTTATGTCCTTGCTTGATTGTGTAGAAACATGGCAGAGTGAGGTCGCAGTCAATATGTAGTGAATTTCCATAACGAATAACACGTAGGTTATGGATATCAATCCAATCTTCTTCTTTATTCTGATTTATTTTTTCTGCAATTATTTTTAGTTCTTCCTTATCGTTTTGGTCAATAAGATTGGCAGTTGTTTTATGAAGAATTTTTAATCCTGTTACTATAATAATTGATCCATAAACTAATGCAAGAATGCTATCCAATATTAATAAGTCTGTGATTTTAATTAATAATAAGCCTAATAACAATCCTATGGTTGAATAGGTGTCGGATTGTAAATGTTTTCCTGATGCCACCAATGCCATTGATGATGTTTTCTTTCCTTTTCTAATACTCCATGCACCAAGAATAAAGTTTACTATTCCTGCAATGGCAACAATTATCATCCCTATTTCAAGTTGAGGCAGATCAGTGGGTTGAATAAATATTCTTTTTATCCCTTCGTAAATTATTATTCCTCCAGCAATAATGATTAATGATCCTTCAATTGAGGCAGATATTAGCTCCATTTTCCCATGTCCAAATGGATGATTTTCGTCTCTTGGTTTTGATGCCCACCTTAGTGAAATAAGGCTTATAATTCCAGCAACAACATTAACAATGCTTTCCATTGCATCGGAATAAACACCTGCTGAATTAGTAATAATATATGCTACAAATTTAGCAATTAATAGTATAGCTGATATAACTACTATTATTCTTTGAAATTTCCAATTTTTCATAATTCAGTTTATTTTTATAAAAAAAAGAGCCTTCTTTTGAAAGACTCTTTTTGGAAAAGATACTAAAAAACTATTTTATAAATTTTCTAATCTTGAAATGTATTTATCAATTTCTCTTGCTTCCATTGAAGAAGGAAAATCTGATTTAATTTTCTTGTAGGTTTCTAATGCTTTCTTATTATCTTTTTTCATTTCATAAGCAACTCCCAATTTGAAAAGAACAAATGGAGTTGTCATTTCGTTAGAGGTTGCTATTGCTTTTTCGTAGTTTTTGATTGCATCATCAATTTTGTTTAGTTCAAGATAGCAGTCTCCTATCATAGCCTTAGCTCCTGAAGATAGAAAAACATCCTTTGATTTAAAATCTTCCAAATAGTCTATTGCTTTTTGAAACTCGCCTTTCGAAAGGTAGGCACTACCTGCATAGAAGTTTGCTAATTTACCACTTTTTGTGTGTGGATATTTATCAATAATGGCAAGAAACCCTAAGTGTTTTCCTTCTCCATTAAGAGCTTTATCCATCTCATCATTTTTGAAAAATTGCTCTGCAGCAAACATTTCTGTTGAAGCAGCTTCTTGACGAGGTTCTGCAATTAGTTTCATGTATCCAAAAAAACCACCAATCAACACTAATATTGCAACAATTACAATTAGTATTATTTTCTGATTTTTCTCAATGAATTGTTCTGATTTTGAAATAGCTTCACCAACAGCAAGGTTCTTAGGTTTTTGTTCTGTACTCATAATATACTTAATGCTAAAATTAATTTAGAGTGCAAAGATACATTTTTCTTTAAAAATACGAACTAATGTTATCATTTTTTTATAGCATATTTATAAAATTTAATTCTATATTTGCAAAATATGATAAATATTTGTATTTTTGTTGTTTTAAATTATAATAGTTAATATGGGTATAAGTACAAAATTCATGGGCTTTAACATTAAAAGTCCAATTGTTGTTGGAAGTTGTGGATTAACCTCTAATATTGAAACCTTAAAAAAAATTGAACAAGCAGGTGCGGGTGCTGTTATTCTTAAATCTTTGTTTGAAGAACAGATTACTCAGGAAATGAATGTTAATATTAAAGTTTACAGTGCAAATTTTAGTGGATACCCTGAAGCATACAATTATATACAAGAACACACAAAAGGCGAGGCAATTTCAAATTATATCAATTTAATAAAAGAAGCTAAGAAAAACTTGACAATTCCTGTTATTGCAAGCATTAATTGTATAACAGCTTCGGAATGGTTACCTTTTGTTAAAATGGTTGAAGATGCAGGTGCTGACGGAATTGAGCTCAACATGTTTATTCTTCCATCAGACATTAGTCTCTCCCACGAAGATATTGAAAGATTATATGAAGACATTGTTCATATAATTAAAAGAGCAACATCACTTCCTATTTCCCTTAAAATAAGTCATTATTTTTCTTCCCTAACTCGATTTGCTCAAAAAATTTCATGGCTCGGTATCACCAATCTTAATATATTTAATCGTTTCTATCAATCCGACATAAATATTGACACTCTTGAAACTATTCCAGTTAACATTAAAAGTAATCAAGACGAACTTTTCAACACTATTCGATGGACTGCAATTATTTCACCAGAGATTAGATGTAATTTAACTTCAGGAAGTGGAGTACACAAAACTGAAGATGTTATAAAATTACTTCTTGCTGGGGCTGATACTGTTCAAATTGTTTCGGTTTTATATGATGAGGGTTTAAATTTCATTGTTGAGGCAAATAATAAATTACAGAAATGGATGGAACAAAAAGGTTTCAGCTCCATCAATCAATTTAAGGGAAAGCTGTCGGTCAAAAAGAATAAAGACGCATCAGCATTCCATAGGGTTCAATTTATGAAATATTATTCTGGCATTGAATAAAAAATTAACTTAACCTATTATATATTATCGCAAGACGATTTACTAATTTAAAAACAAACTGAAATTATGGAAAATCAAAACAAACCTGTAAGTTTTTTCCGTTTCGAAGATTTGCGAATTTATCACAAGTCTTTAGATTATTTTAATTGGATTATTGAACAATCAAAAACAATTAATCCTCACGAACAAAAAATAGTTATTGACTCATTAACTAAAGCTGCTATGGGCGTTTCTGTAAATATTGCAGAAGGTTCATCACGACACAAACTCCAATTTGTAACATTTCTAAAAGATGCCAAAACAGCTGTTAGGGAATGTGTTGTTTTATCTTCAATGGCACTTGGTTGCGGAGCTTTTACTATTGAGCAATATGAACATTCAAAAGAAATTTTGGTTGAAATGACAAAGATGCTTGGAGCTATGATTGTTTCACTTCAAAAAAGCTCACCTCGTGATTCTTCAGAACCAAAAATAGACTTTAATTCGTCCACCGAAATAGATTTTGAATATTAGAAAGCTTCATTTTTAATCGTTTTTTGCTTTTAATTGAGAGAATTGTCGTACATTTGTTTTTCTAAAAAGGAAAACCAATTTTTATGCAGTTCTCTCAAATTATTGAACAACACGACTTAATCAATTCTCTAATTCGAATTTACGACAATCGAAGGGTTAGTCATGCTCAGTTGTTCTTTGGAGAGGAATCCTCAAAGTGTTTTGCTTTGGCTTTAGCATATGCCCAATTCCTAAATTGCACCAACAAAAAAAGATTTAATCCCCAAGACAATAAGCTAATCATAGCCGACTCTTGTGGCGAATGTCCTTCTTGCAAAAAATTCTCTATTCTTTCTCACCCTGACCTTAATTTTGTTTTCCCAAACACAACAACAAAAAAAATAGAATCAAAAAATTCATCTGAACTCTTGCTTAATGAATTTAGGGAGTTTGTGTTAAAAAAAAATGGGTTAATAAGACTTAATGATTGGTATGATTTTTTAGATGTTGGGAATAAACAAGGGACAATTAATGTAAGGGATTCAAATAATATTATAAAAAGATTAAGTGTTAAGTCTTATGAAGCTCAATATAAGATAATGATTGTTTGGTGTGTTGATAAACTTCATTACGAAGCAGCTCCCAAACTTCTAAAAATTTTAGAAGAACCATATGATGACACAATATTTTTATTGATAACTGATGACAGAGAAAACATTTTACCAACAATACTTTCAAGAACTCAATTAGTTAAAGTTCCTAAAATAAAACAAGAAATTGAACAAGAAAATAAATATTTAATTTTATTTGTACAATGGTTGAGATGTTGCTTTTTCTACAAAACTAAGATTGGAGAGGTTGTTAGTATTATTGAGAAAGACATTGTTAAACTTGGTAGAGAAGAGCAAAAACAATTTTTGGAATTTGCCTTAGATGTATTCCAAAATAGTTTTGCAATCAAGATGGGATTAAACAAAAATTATTACTTACTTGAAAACTGTGATGAGAAGTTTAAGAATAATTTTCCCTCATTTATTACAGAAAACAATATTGAAAAAATATATAAAGAATTAGATAAAGCAATTTTACATATTGAAAGAAATGGGAATGCCAAGATGATTTTTCTTGACCTTTCAATTCAATTAGGATTTTTATTGATGATTAAATAATATGGATAATAGAGAAAATAATAACGAAGAAACAATTTTTAGTTCTGAAGAAAACGAGTTAAATCAAAATTTAGACCAAGACGATCAAGAGCTTTCAAATATTCTTGAAGAATATTCCGCATTTCAAAAGCCTACAACTGGTTATAAAGTGGATGAAGAAAAAGAAATAGTTTATGGGGATCAACTTGTTCACCCCTACTATGACGAAGATCCTTATGTTGGAAGAAATACATTTACTCCGTCAATAATGCTAACCAGAGGATGTATTAATATTCCACAGTCTTATATTCCAATTGACAAAAATGAACTTCAAAGAAATTCGAAACTTTCTGTTCACGATTGGATGAGCAAAATTAAGCCACCTTTTGTTGAGAACAATTTTGATTGTGTTGAAGTTAGATTTAAGAATACAAGAAAGGAATTCTTTAAAATTCCAGAAGGCTTAGAAGTAACAGAAGGAGATGTTGTTGCTGTTGAAGGCTCTCCAGGACACGACATTGGAATTGTGACCTTGGTTGGAGAACTATGCAGGGTTCAAATGAACAAAAGAAAAGTTAATCCAAATTCAGATACAATAAAAAAATTATTTCGTAGAGCAAAATCAGTTGATATTGAAAAATGGATTCAATCAATTGAAAGAGAAGATATAACAATTTTTAAAACGAGAGCCATTGTTGATGATTTGCATGTTAATATGAAAATTAATGATGTTGAATATCAAGGAGACAATTCAAAAGCAATATTTTACTACACTGCTGATGATAGGGTTGATTTCCGTCAACTTATTAAATTTCTTGCAGAAGAGTTTAGGGTTAGAATAGAAATGAAACAAATTGGTGCCCGTCAAGAAGCTTCTCGACTTGGAGGCATTGGAACATGTGGAAGAGAGTTATGTTGTAGCTCATGGTTAAACAATTTTAATTCTGTTTCAACTCAAGTTGCAAGAGTTCAACAAATATATCCAAACCCTCAAAAATTAGCAGGTCAATGCGGTAAATTAAAATGTTGTTTGAATTTTGAATATGACGTTTATTTGGATGAGTTGAAGACTTTCCCCGAAATTGGGGTACCTATTCATACTAAAAGAGGGAAAGCAAACTACATTAAAACAGATGTATTTAGGAGATTAATGTGGTATGTTTATGAGGATGGTTCTGACTTTATGATGCTATCTGCTGACACTGTCAAGGAATTAATACAAATGAATAGAAATCGTGAGCCGATTGAAAATCTTGAAAAATATCAAATAAAAGTTGAACCAAAATCAAAATTAAACATTTAAATTTGTTTTTATAATAAATAATTAGTTAAAAAGAAAATGAATAAGATACTATTTGGATTTATTATATTATCCACATCAATAATCTTAGCGAGTTGTAACCAAAATGTTGTTTATGACGAAAGTAAAAAGGTTGATCCAAAAGGATGGAACATAAACGATAGGGTTGAGTTTGAGGTTGATATTAAAGATACTGTAAAGTTTTATGATTTTGCAATAAACCTTAGAAACACAACTAACTACCCTAATTCTAATATTTTCTTTTTCATTAAAACAATTTATCCTGATGGTTCTATAACAAAATCAGATACTGTTGAATGTTATTTAGCTTATATGGATGGTTCTTGGACAGGCAAAGGCAGTGGAAGGATTAAGGATAATAGATTTTGGTTTACCCAGAGGGTTGTTTTCCCACAAAAAGGAGTTTATAAATTTGAAATACAACAAGCAACAAGAGACACAAATTTAGTTGGAATTTCAGATGTTGGACTTCATATTGAATACCACACTAATAATAGGAAATAATGGCTCAAAATAAATCTATACCTAAAAATAAAAAGAATAATAGTGATTTTTCATTATTCACTAAAAGAATGTGGAAAATTTTTGGTGGTTTACTAATCTTAATTGCCTCATTTTTCTTTTTTTTATCAATGGGTTGGCTCGGATTTATGCCTTCTTTTGAAGAATTAGAAAACCCTAATTCAAATTTAGCCTCAGAGGTTTATTCTGCAGATGGTGAAATTTTAGGTTATATTGGAATCCAAAATCGCTCTAATGTACAATTTTCAGAACTACCTAAATCACTAATTGATGCCCTAATTGCAACAGAAGACGTTAGGTTTTATAAACATTCAGGAGTTGATTTTAAAAGTCTCTTCAGAGTGTTGGGGAAAACAGTAATTTCAGGAGACAGAGGCTCTGGAGGAGGAAGCACAATAAGCCAACAATTGGCAAAAAACTTATTTCCAAGAGAGAGGAAATCAAAAATAGGTGTTATATACTCAAAACTAAAAGAATGGATTGTTGCAGTTAAGCTTGAAAGAAACTACACAAAAGATGAAATACTTACAATGTATCTTAATACAGTTGATTTTGGCTCAAATGCATTTGGCATAAAAACCGCTTCAAAAACATTTTTCAACAAGCTTCCTTCTGAACTAAAAATTGAAGAATCAGCTGTTTTGGTAGGAATGCTTAAAGCTCCATCTGCCTACTCTCCTGTCAGACAAACTGAACGTTCAAGAGAAAGAAGAAACACTGTTTTGGCTCAAATGAATAAATATGGGATGATAACTGATATTGAGAATAAACAATTATCAGAAAAACCTTTAGATATAAGTCGATATAATCCTCAATCACACGATGAAGGAATAGCAACCTATTTTCGTGAATACATTAGAAACTACATGAAAGAATGGGGAAAGACCCATAAAAAACAAAATGGAGAGCCTTATGATGTTCATAAAGATGGTTTGAAAATTTATACAACAATTGACTTTAGGATGCAAAGAAATGCTGAAGAAGCAGTAAAGGAACACTTCAAAACACTGCAAAAGCAATTCTTTTCTCACACCAAAGGCTATTCAACAGCTCCTTTTACAGGTATTTCAAAAGATGAAATTAATAAATATTACATCCAATCGATGAAAAATTCGGATAGATATAACAATATGCAACTTGAGGGATATAGCGAAAAAGAAATTAGAGAGGAATTTAATAAGAAAGTTGAAATGCGAATTTTTACTTGGCAAGGAATTAGAGACACGATTATGAGCCCTTGGGATTCTTTGAGATACTATAAATTCTTTTTAAACACAGGTATGGTTTCAATTGAACCACAAACTGGTCATGTAAAAGTTTATATTGGAGGGATAAATTACAAATATTTCAAATACGATAATGCCATTATGGGACGTCGTCAGGTTGGTTCTACATTCAAACCATTTGTTTACGCCTCTGCAATGAAAGAAAACGAACTTTCTCCATGCTTTTCGCTTCCAAACATTCCTGTAACTTTTGAAGATCACGACAACTGGACTCCTCAAAACTCAAATCCAGCAAGAGAAGGTGAGATGATAACTCTTAAATGGGCATTAGCAAACTCAGTAAACTATATTTCTGCAAACCTTATAAAAAACTACACTACTCCTAACTCAATTATTTCATTAGTGAGGAAAATGGGGATAAAATCAAGTATTCCTGCTGTACCCTCAATATGCTTAGGCACTTGTGATTTATCGGTTATTGAAATGGCACAAGCAATGGCAACTTTTGCCAATAAAGGAACACATATTGAACCAATATTTATCACCAAAATCACTGATAAAAAAGGAGTTGTTTTAGATATTGTTGAAACCAAATCAAACGTTGCTTTGGATGAACAAACCTCATTCCTTGTTTTAGATTTAATGAAGGGTGTTGTTGAGAGTGGAACAGGAGGAAGATTAAGATATATCTATAATTTAAGGAGCAATATTGCTGGAAAAACTGGGACAACAGATAACAACTCTGATGGATGGTTCATTGGAATAAATCCTCGTCTTGCAACTGCTGTTTGGGTTGGAGGAGAAATTCGTTCAATTCATTTTCGTTCTACTGCCTTAGGACAAGGAGCATCTATGGCATTGCCTATTTATGGACTATTTATGAAAAAATGCGAAAAAGATAACTCACTAAAATTCTATCAAGGCGACTTTTTCAAACCCGATAATATTAATTTAGAAATGGATTGCTCAAAATACTTTGAAGAAATTAATACTGACTACTCAACTTCATCATCAAGCTCAACATCTTCAGAATATAATAAAAATTGGTAATTAAATTTCTTAAAAAGAAGACTAATTAAATCTTATCAGGGCATAATAAAAAAAACAAAGAGGCTGTCTTGAATAAATAAATTATTTCAAGACAGCCTCTATTTTTTTGAATTTATCCTTAATCTATTTCAAAATAAGTTAAGGATAAAAAGATTTTTATTAAGGAAAAATTCTTT
>Ga0265294_10002445_pt1 | contig 24371 bp, 19 predicted proteins | sample MunlanPumphouse3_FD_192504 | JGI IMG/M metagenome (GOLD analysis project Ga0265294, IMG submission 192504) | Groundwater microbial communities from a municipal landfill in Southern Ontario, Canada - Pumphouse #3 | ecosystem: Environmental > Aquatic > Deep subsurface > Groundwater | place... | reverse complement strand
ATTCTTATGAGTTTTCAAGGGGAAAAAACAACCCGCTTCTAAGAGCGCATCAACCCTTTGACAAAAGCGATATTCTTGGCATGTACGTGCTGTTTGATCGCTTCGTTGGAGGGTGGGTTTTCGTGCGCTTTGATCCACTCCTGCGGGCTATAAGAAGCAATGGCGTCGAACGTCCGCAAAATTCTCTCTTCATCCAAACGCTCTTTTGGCTCGAACGTTATACGCCCTTCGTTGTCGGCACGGTAAAAGCGAAGCAGATCGACCAAAAGGGTGCGATCTTTTTTAAAACTCTCAAAAAAACTTGCCACCTTGTTCGCGCTCATCTCGTCTAAGATCGCTATTTTGATGTGGGAAGCGATAAGAAACAAAACCCTTTTTTTGATCTTGCTTGGCATGTCGATCTCGATGCGAGGTTCTACCAGCTCGACCTTTTCGTGGTTCGCGCCGTTGCCGTAGGTGCGGTAGCAGTGGGGTTTTGCTATGTCGTGGTAGAGTGCGGTGAGTTTGAGCGCGGGCGATTCGTCTGCTAGATGGCGCAAAACCGCCATCGTGTGTTCAAAAACACTTGCTTCCAAATGAAAAACGCTCCCCTCTTTCAGGGTTGTGAGCGCATAAAGCGAGGGGAAAACGACATCCAAAACACCCAATTCGAAAAGGGTTTCAAAAAAGACGTGGGAGGAGGAGAGTGCAAGCACCTTTTCGATCTCCTTGTACACCCGCTCTTTTTGGAGCGATCTCAGCTCGTTTCGCATCGAATAGATGAGCAGCTTGGTTGAAGCGTGGATTTTCCATTCGTAGCCGTATTTGGCACGAAATCTGGCGATGCGAAGCACCCGCACGGGGTCTTCTACAAATGCTTCGGAGGTATGGCGCAGTATTTTTTTGCACAAATCCTCCGCACCCCCGAACGGGTCGATAAACTCTTGGCATGTAGCATCGTAGGCGATGCTGTTGATGGTGAGATCGCGCCGTCCTAGATCGTCGGCAAGGGTAACGTTTTTAGTCTGCATCGCAAACCCGTTATACCCAGAACCTATCTTTTTTTCGGTGCGCGCAAGAGCCAACTCGCTCCCGTCTTCAAGCAAAAATACGGGAAAATCTTTCCCCACTTGTCGCAGATGGGCAAAATCCTCTGCGCTATAGCCGACCGCAACGTAATCTTTGTCGCTTTGGGGTTCGCCGAGCAACATATCGCGCACCGCACCGCCCACTAAATAGATCTTTTTTTCCATGGCATGTATTATACACCGCACAGGCGCACTTTAACATGAAAAGCACCATTCTTTAAGATATTGTTTGGAGCGAAAAAAGAGCGAGTAATCTTTAAAGCATCTCGTATATCTTGTGCATATATTTTAGATTATATTAAGTTTATTCAAATATACTACTCGTGTAGCTCGTGCACTAATTAAAGATTATTTTAAGGATAAAGCTTGAAACAACTTTCTATTGATATATTACAAGTTTTAGCTTCAAATAATGATACTTACATATCTCGTAGTGATATAGAAAACAAATTAGAGAGAGTTTCTAAAAGGGCTATTTTAAATGAGTTAAAACTTTTGCAAACTCAAAAAAGAGTCAAAATTGCAGGACAAAGTTCACAAACAGCATATAAAATTTCAAATGCTTATTATGAAGAGTTCGATGAGCTTCTTTATATCTATCAAAATCAAATTTTAGTCGGTTATTTAGGGTATGACTATCAAACTTACTACTTTGTTTACGATACAAAATATTTAGTGAGTGGCAAATACATCGCAAAATTTCAAATGCCGTTTAGTTTGGAAACATTTGTACAAGAATCATGTTTTGTAGATTTTGAAGAATCTCTTCCGGAGGGGATTGATAGAAAAATATTAATTGATAAGATCGGTAATGCTACGGAGTTTTTTTTACTTGCTCACAATGACTATAGTAAAAACGATTTAATATTTTCTTCAAAACCTCTAACATTTACAGGAGAGCTAAGAACTCAAAGTTATCTAGTAAACAAAGAAAAGATTTTAGGTAAAAACAAATTCCCAAATATTTTAAAATATACGGTAGATATCGATGATGTTTCACTTTTTCCTACACTTCATATGGATGAAACCGAGAAATTAAAACATGTAAGAACTATGAGTTTATCGGGCTATCAGCACAAACTTCAAGTGGTGGTTGAGGGTAATACGATCAGAACTCCAAAAAACGGTGAGGATGCAAACTTTTTTATAAAGCCGTATGATCCACTAAAAGCAGATGAGAATAGTGAGTATTACTTTCCACATATTGCTATCAATGAGCATTTGCATATGAGTTTTGCAAAAAATGAACTCTTATTTGATGTTCCTATAACTGGCATATTTAAAAGAGAAGATGACAAAGAATACCACTACTTTATAAAGTATTTTGATAGGGTCGGAAGCTACAAATTTCAAAGAAAAGAGTTCTCTACCTTCATGGAATTAAATAGTGACAACAAATATAAAACAAGCTCAGAAAAGCTTTTTGAAACAGCTGCAAAAGTTTTTCCAAGAGAGAGCGACCGCCTAAGAATGTTAGAGTACTATTTTTACTCTTTTGTAATTAGACATGAAGATATGCATACAAAAAATATATCTGCAATATATGATAATGATAAAATTTTTATAGCTCCTTTGTATGATATTGCAAGTACAGGATTTTATAACGGCATTAGAAATTTTGAATCACATCTGAGTATCAACGGTAAGCAGACAAATATTAGATATAACGACTTTTTGAAGCTTGTAAGCAAAGCGAAGGTGGATAAAAATGATTTCAAGGTTTCTGCTACAAAGATACTAAAAACTTATGTGCAAAAGATGCCAACATATATTAAAAAAGTATCAAAACTCGAAAATAGAGAGTTTTTTATAAAAGAAAAACCAAATGCACAAGATAAAAAAGTAAAAATTAAATCACAATCTACCCTTGATGTTGTAATGATGAAGCATTTTGAGAATAGATGCGAAACTCTAAAACAAAATGGGTGGTTTGAAAAACTTGGTATTTAAAATATTTGTTTGGCAAGTCTGACAGTTTAGCAATAAAGAATGAAAATCATAGATTTTAAAAAACATTGTGAGCTAGACAAGAGTTATTGTAGTTGATTTTTTTGATAAGAGCACTTTTATGCTTAGGTCAAGTTTTTACAAACGCTAAAGAGGCTACAAAAAGATGAGGTATGTTTTAGTTAATGAAAAAGGATTGTTTAAATGAAAATAAGAGTTTATTACGAAAACTCTTACTTTCTGTAAATTTCCGTAAAGACACCTTATAAACTGGGCTTTCTAATTTTCTATTTCGTAAAAAAAGTTAAATTTTGAGAACTTTTTGGAGCGAATTTGGAGCGATTTTTAAGCCCAAGATGACCATTTTTGAAATGTCATTTTTTTAATGACCTATCCGAAAGAAAAATCACTTATCTGAAAATAAACTCTTCTCCCTTAATAACCATAAATAGGACTTATCCGAGCTAAAAGGACTTATCTGACTTATCTTAGTAAGTGTTAATATAATCAATTCTATACATGTTTTAAGTATAATGAAGAAAAATAGGAGGGGTATTTATGATTCAACCATCTGAAGCAGTTGTACACTTATCAATTTGTAGAGATGATATAAAACTTGCAGTTGGAACAGGTGTTTTTTATAAAAAAAATAATAAAAGCTATATTATAACTGCTTGGCACAATGTGTCAGGTAGACATTCTGAAACACTAGAAAGTTTGAGTACGAACTTATCTGTACCAAATAAAATCATTGCAACATTTTCTCAACAAATTTCTCAAGGTGAGTTTAATGGAAGTGTGAAAATGAGTATATCCTTGCCTTTAGAAAAAGATGGTAAACCAACTTATTTAATACATCCTCAAGGATGGACAAAGAATTAATATTTCTACTATATTAAAAAATCAGACTTCTTTAGGCTTAAGTACAGATATAGTTCATATACAAGATTTAGAGCTGAGATATAAAGATATAGAGGATTATTCTGATTATTTATATGCAAGTGAAGATATATTTATTATAGGTTATCCAAAAGGAATTACTGACTATACGGGACAACCTATTTGGAAGCGTGCAACAGTTGCTTCAAATCCTCATTTGGGATGGGATGGACAAAAACAATTTTTAGTAGATTGTGCATCTAAACAAGGTATGTCTGGTGCACCTGCATTTTTTTATAACCTTAAGGGAGCAATTATGTTAGGAAATACACAATTAAAGACAAGTTCTCCTATAACAGTTTTTCATGGAATATATGTTGGTAGAATAGGAGGTACATCTGAATTTGAAGCACAAATAGGAAGAGTTTGGAAAAAAAAGGTTATTGAAGAGATAATTGATAATAACCAATTTGATTATTCTCCTGATGAGCTTATACTTTTTAGACAAGATATAATCAAAATTATTGAAGAAAATTGGCCAAAAGATAGAAAAAAATATGCTCAAGATATGTTAAAAGAAAACAGTATGCTTTCTAAAATTTTCTTGAATACAACAATGAAAAAACTAAATGGTAGAGCCAACTATTTAGAGATAGAAAAATATATTTTAGAATTTGCTAAGAGTTTAGCAAACGAGTAACGAAAACGGCATATATATAGTAAGTAACGATTTTTTTTCATTTATATAAAATATTTAAATAAGGCTAATTGTTATGAGTAACGAAAATGCCATATATATAGCGAGTAACGATTTGTTTTAGTGAGTAACGAAAAGGCCATATACCTCTAAAGAGGTTGAAGAAAATTTAAAATTTTAATGAATTTGAGTAACGAAAAGGGCATATATATGAACGACAGTGAATAGTAGCGAACGATTTTAGTTTAGAGGCTTTATTTCGAAGTAAATTTATAGTTTGAAAAAATCTCTAATATCTACTTGAAGTACATTAGCAATTTTATAGAGTTGTTCAATATAGTAGCGAACGATTTTAGTTTAGAGGCTTTATTTCGAAGTAAATTTATAGTTTGAAAAAATCTCTAATATCTACTTGAAGTACATTAGCAATTTTATAGAGTTGTTCAATGTTGTAGTGTTTGTTTTCATGCCCAGCTTCAATCTTTGCAATCGTACTTACAGTTTTATGTCCAATATAGTGTGCAAGATTTAGTTGTGAGATATTTTTTTGTTTTCGTATAATTTTAACATTATCAGCTATTTTACGATGTAAATCTTGTATTTCTTCTTGTGAAATTTCTTGTAAATTTTCTATGTAAAAAATCCTGTAACATTTTTACTTGATTATATAGAATCACACAAATTAATAAAATTCCCTATAGTGAAATATTTTTTAAGCTAAATCTTTTTATAATAAATCTATAAAATAAATATTTCAGGAGCAAAACATGGCAGAGTATTTCGCAAATGTAATAGCTAGACTGATTGTTAGCTATTTAACTTTATTGGTAATATCACTGGTTATTTTGGCAGGTTACTGGATTATCGCAGATTATAGCTCTATGCTAGCGTTTATACACAGTGTAAGTGACAATGCTTTTGCAGAGTTTGTTGTATGGATGCCATTTATATTTGCTTGGTTCAAGCCAGATAAGAAAGGTAATGCAAATGCTTACTATCACAGACAAGCAAATTTTTGGGCAATGTATGACACTACTGGAGGAAGATGGTAATGAGAAAAATATTTTTAGCTTTTTTAGTATTAGCTGGGATTGCAAGTGCTACAGAGGTAACACTATGTCAATTTAAAAATGGTATAGGCTATGCAAACAGTAAAGTGATATGCGAAGAAAAATCCTATTCTACAATCCAAGATATGTATGCAGAGGGATGGAGATATAAAGGAACTTTTGAAATTAAAAATGAGGCTTATTTAGTAATGGAAAAGGAAAATAACAAATGAGACTAAAAAGTTCTTTATTGACGATTTTAGCAATATTTATGTTTTCTGGATGTGTGACCTCACAAACTCCACAAGTTACAAATATAGAAAAATTAGATAGCTTTAGAGACTATATTTTTAAAAAAAGATCGAATGAGAGCGGCAACTATGATCTTATCGCAACAACAGCACATAAAACTCTACTTGAGTTAAGAGTATTTAATGAACCAACTTCAACAGCAGATGCTACAGATGTTTTAAAGGTACTAGATGATGCAAAAACTTACTGTAGTGCAAAAGGTGGCAATCTAATCTACGGAGATGGCTCTATAGCAGTCATTGAAAATTTACCAACGGCATTTAGTTTTGATTATATTGCTTACAAAAACGATATGCAAAAACAAGGATTTGGAAAATTTGATGGTTTTTTAAAATGTTCCAACTCGCAAGACGATTTTGAGATAGAGTATATGGTTGATAATGTTGATTTAAAAAGAGATTCCATGATAGATGGCGGATATATGCAAACCTATTCGAGATATTTTTTAATCAATCATAAAAAACCTCAAAACGATAATCAAAAAACTTGGCAAAATGGAAGTAAATACAGCAACTATGCAAAAGATAAGAGCATTAAAGAAGTTTTAGCTTTAGAAAATAATACAACTCCTTGGAATTATGAGAAAGCAAGTGGAGCATATAAATATTGCACTTTCAACGGTGGAATTTTTTTAGTGAAAAATCAAATCACAAAAAATAAGCCAATAAATATTGATGAATATTTAATCCAAAGAGCGAACTCAATGAATGAGAGCCAGTTGGAGTGTTTAGAGAAAAGAAAACAAGGCAAAGGGTGCTACATCATGTCTCATTACACTTTTACAGATAATGATATGCTCTTTTGCAAAAATCGAAATCATACTAGCCAAGAGTTTACATTAGAGCATCAAAATGATTCACTTGTTTATAAAAATGCTTTAGAAAAGTTTTGATAGAATAAAGAATGATAAAATAAGGAGTATCAAATTACTTCGCTTGATGGATAAAAGATGCCGTTTTTATTGCTTTTGATTGCACTGTTTATTTTTGCGTTACTTCGTGGTGAGCAGAATGCATCATTTGTTATTTTGATGATGATTGTGGCTGCACTGCTCGTAACATACTACAAACCATTTAGAGACTCTTTGAGAGAGTTTTTTTAGGATGTATTTATGTCAGCTTTAGAGATTACATTTCTCCCCTTAGTACTTTTTACCGTTGTGGTTGCCATAGGGAAATTTAGATACGAAAACGGTTACTCAAAATATAGACCTTTTGTAAAATAAATGATAAAAATTTTAAAAGAAAAAGACTTTAATTCAACTTTTTGGCGAGTTTTTGGTGTTAATCAAAGAGTTTATGAGCCACTAGATGTATTTAAAACAAAAAAAGATAAGCAAGCAGGTTATAAGGAGTATCACAGGTTTATAAATAGTTCAGATGAACTAAGCAATAAAGCCTATTTTGAGTATTTATACCTTGAAGTAAATAATTTTGACATAGTATTTCTTGATTATCTTTTGGGAAATACTGAGCAGAACCTCTTTTATATAAATCAACTTCAAAACATTACGCTGAATTACAAGATGTTTACATCTAATAATTTACAAGGAATAAGGCTCGTAAATTTATTCTCATTTCAAATCGCTCTAATACTTGAGAATATGGTTTTTCAAAAAATCGATATAAAACTTTTTGATCAAGCATTGCAGACAAGTTCTATAAAGCCATTTCTTGATAAATGTAAAGAGATTGAGAAAGTAAAATCTTTTAAAGACCTATCCGTCGAGTTTTCACATATTCATGCATCATTTCAAGAAAAAACTCCAGATAATATTATCATTGAAGAGATTGATCCTTACACATTTCAAAAAGAATTGTCATTGTGGAACAAAGGGAAAGCTCTTCCATCTTTAATCAAAATGTTTGTTATCGCAAATAGTGCAACAAAAAATAAAACAAAAGAGCAAAAAACGGGAATTTTTTTGCAACTGTTAATAATTAGGGGATTGCTGCATATTCAGAAAGAATTTAATTTAAATGAAAATGTTAAGGCGGAGTTTTTAGAACAACTTGGGAAATTTAGAACACAAATTAAAAAGTACTATCTTCAAAATAAAGAAGATGAAATTTTTAAACAACAAGCAATGAATGTAATAGATTTTTCTGATATTTTTGAAGTTGATGATCTCGAAAAAAAATATCAACTTCTAAAACTAAAAATCGATGAATTTGCAAAATACATTGATGAACAAATTACTATTGCTGAACTAATGCCAGATAGAGTATTATTGATAAATGAGTTCAATCAGTGCAAGAGCAAAGAAGAGTATATGCGACTGATAAAGACAATAAACTCTTTATCAGAGAATACTCTTTTTTACAATTATATAAACAATGCGTATAGTTTTATAAAGTTTATTATCTCAATAAAAATAGAAGATAAAAAACTATTCAAAGAACAACTAAAATCTTTAGACAGAAGTTTTGGAGGATTGTTCTCTCAGTATAGCTTTGATCACGATTTAGCAAAATACATAACCCTACTGGAGAATAAATCTGATTTAGTGGAGTGCATGGATTGTATTGGAAATTATTTTAAAAATTGTCAACAATAGAGAAATTTTCTTGCCCAATCTTTATTTATAATTTTCTCATTCAACTATGAGTTTGAAAATTTTATCTAAGGAGCCTATTATGGCTAAACAAACACAAATGACATCATCAGCGGCGGCAAGAATACAATCAGCTACTGCTAAAGTAAATGGTGGGAGTACTCCCAAAGGTAGTTTTGTAGCAAGAGCACAAAGTGCAGCCGCAAAAAATTCTTCAAAAGGTGGAAAGTAAGATGGATACTTCAAGTATGAGTCAAGAAGAATTAGATCTTTGGTCAGATATCAACAATCCAAACAATGATGCAGATATGGACGATTGGGCAGATGCCCATAATCCAAATAATGATGAATATATTGATGAAGATTGAGAGTTGAGTATCACTTTATCAATATTTTGAGGTTGTAAGTTACTTTGCAACCTCGCCATATACAAAAAATTTATCTCCTTTCTATTAATCTCTTCATTTTACCTTTTAATGAACATTATATACTATTTTATTTTTACTAATAAAAGTATATATAAATAGTAAAAATATAAAACTATTTATGCTATAATTATATTAATTGGTAAATGAGGTAAAAATGGCAAAAACTATAGGGTATATTCGAGTTAGTACAGACCAACAAGATTTACAAAATCAACAGCACTCAATTTTAAATTATGCAAATAAAAACGCACTTGGCAAAGTTGAATTTATTGAAGTGAAGATGAGTAGTCGCAAAAAAGATGAAGATAGAAAGATATATGAGCTTTTTGAAACTTTGCAAGCTGGTGATCACCTGATAGTATCTGAACTTAGTCGTATTGGAAGAAGTGTTGTAAATGTTGTCACAATTGTAAATCAACTCATAGCCCTTGGCGTAAATCTTCATATACTCAAAGAACAACTTTTTATAAAACCTAATGAACAAAACCCTTTTACAGACTTTCAGATAAATATATTCTCAGCTTTTGCACAGCTTGAAAGAGACCTTATCAGCAAAAGAACAAAAGAAGCATTGCAAGCTAGAAAAGCAAAAGGCATTAAACTTGGAAAGCCAGTAGGAACTATTCAAGGAAGCATCTACGATAAAGACAAAGAAAAAATCAGAGAGCTTCATAACCTTGGTGTAACCCTTACAAATATTTCAAAAAAGCATTTGGGCTATGGAACTATTAAAAGCTTGAGTGAATATGTAAAAAATAAACTAGATAAGGAGAAGTAGCAATGGAGCAAAAAGTATTTAGTGTGATGCAAGAAGAGTTTACAAAAAACTATGATTTTTACAAAGATTATGATGATACGGTTATCAACAAAGAGACAGGGCAAATTTTTAAGAGTAACTTCATAAACGGCATTGTTCAGTTAGTTCCAGTGAGTAATAATACAGCTATGGAAAAAATAGAGCAAGGGCTTAGTGAGTTTGCTAAAGAACTTAAAAGGCAAGGATTTTAAAATCCTGTAAGGAAAATACCTTATATATATGATTGTAAGCATTTGTTTTTTTCTGTAAGGAAAAGCCTATATACCTCTAAAGAGGTAGTAAAAAATCAAAGATTTTGACTTCATTTCTGTAAGGAAAATGCCCAATATATGAACGACAGTGAATAGTACCGAAGGATTTTCAAAATCAAGTAAGGAAAATGCCCTATTATCTATCCGAGTAAGGATTTATTTTGGTGAGTAAGGAAAACGGCATATACCTCTAAAGAGGTTATAAAAAATCGAAGAATTTTTGTTGATTTTGAGTAAGGAAAAGGGCATATATATGAACGACAGTGAATAGTGTCGAAGGATTTTTTTTCAAGAGCCTTTTTTAATGCAAAAATTTCAAACCTCAATATCATCTATTTATCAAAATAAATACTCTTATAAATCAAATCTCAGATGTAAAACTTCATTAATGTGTAAAAAATAGTTAATCTAGTAAAATATATAAGTTTGCTCCAAACTACTTGACATTAATTTTAAAACTTGTTAAACTTTCATCATAATTAAGTAAACATCAAACTAGAGGAGTGTAGAATGATAACTATGAAAAATGAGGAGCATATGGTGAATGAGCTATATAAACTTTTAGATAACCTAAGAGGAAGAGTCGATGCTCAAGAAGCTTTAGAGTTTATATATATTCTAAAAGCATGGGAAAAACTATCAAATGAGAAAAAAATACATGAAGAAATCTCTTTTGATAATTTTTACAATCAAAAAGTAGAAGTAAAAAAATTAACAGTTATTTTTGAGAAACTCTCAAAAACCATCAAGCTATTTGAACTTTATAGATTTGATGCAAAGCTAGTTGATGATCAATTGCTTACGACAATTCTTAGCTTTGTAAAAAATGTATCAAAATTGCCAAATGTTAATGATATGTTTTATCTGGATAAAGGTAAAGCCGATGGGTTTTCAGTATCAAATCAAATTGCCGAACTTGGCGTAAAACTACTGGATGGTGAAAGCAAAGAGCTTTATGTACCGTTTACAAACGGCTTTGCATACTCATACTACACCGATAAAAAAATCTATGCAGATTTTCAAATGTCTCAAGCAGTCATCATTGCCGAACTCATAAACATACTAGACAACGGCAATATTGAGTTTTGTTTAACAGATGCACTAAAAAATCCAATGTTTATAAATCCAAATGCTCCCCATATATTAAAACAATTTGACTCTGTACTATCGTTTCCACCTTTTAGAATGAAAGGAAAACTTGATACCGATAATGACAAATTTCACAGATTTAAAATCCACAAAGGTACAGTGTTAGATGTAGCTCACTTTGAGCATATCCTTGCTCAAACAAGCTCAAAAGCAGTTGTTTTGATGGCTACAGGATTTACATTTAGCGGAGGAGTTGAAGAGGCTTTTAGAAAGTATCTTCTAGAACAAAACTATCTTGAAGCTATAATCCAGCTTCCGCCAAATCTTCATAGTGCCACATCTATCGAAACCGTATTTTTCGTTGTAAATAAACAAAAAAGCGATGATAGGGTGCATTTCATCAACCTAAAAGATGATAGTTTCATCAAAAGAGATGGAAGAAGACTGATTTTAAAAGACCTTGATGTGATATTAGACATCTATGAAAATAAAAAAGAGATTGAAAACATCTCTATCATCGCATCAAATGAAGAGATCATAAATAATAACTATTCTCTAGCTATAGACAGATATGTCATTCCACAAGAGGCTAAAGAGCTGCAAAAATCTCTTGAAAAGTACGAGCTTATACAACTTGAAGATATAGCAGATATAAGAAGATCTCAGCTGTTTAAAGATGAAGAGGAGGGAAAAGAGGTTTACGAGATCTCTCCATCTGATTTTAGTAAAGCTGGATTTACTTTAGAGTGTGGGAAGCTCAAACAGATAGGTTCTCAGTACAAAAGACTACAAACCTATAAATTAGAGCCATACGATGTGCTTTTAAGCACAAAAGGAACCATAGGCAAGGTTTGTATCATGGGAGAGATAAATGAGGCTATAATCGCTTCTCAGGCCATACAAGTGATAAGAGTACAAGGCAATGACAAAAAAGAAAAAGCAATCTCTTTGTATATGTTCTTAAAATCAGACCTTGGACAGACTATCCTAGCTTCACTCGTAGCAGGTACAGCTATGCCTCAAATCTCAACAGCAGAGATAAAAAAACTCTCTATCCCTCTTTTATCAAAAGAGCAAGAGAAGAGGCTAATATCTAGCTTTAAAGATGAGTCAAAAATGTATAACGAAATAGAAAAAATCAATGAAAATATCAGATCAATTCACAGTAATTTTTTAGGAGAGAAGTAGATGAACCAAGCAGTACACAATAGATTAGTAAGTTTTATATGGTCAATCGCAGATGATTGTTTAAGAGATGTATATGTGAGGGGTAAATATAGAGATGTAATTCTCCCTATGGTAGTACTTAGAAGACTTGATGCACTACTAGAGCCTACAAAAGATGCGGTACTTGAAGAGCTAAAGTTTCAAAAAGAGGAAGCTGGCTTTACTGAGCTTGATGATATGGGGCTAAGAGATGCCAGTGGATATGTATTTTACAACACAAGCAAGTGGACACTTCAAAAGCTTTACGATACTGCAACAAACTCAGCTCAAATCCTTGAGGCAAATTTTACAGAGTATCTAAACGGTTTTAGCTCAAATGTTATTGAGATCATCGATAAGTTCAAACTCAAAGCCCAGATAAAACACATGGCAGACAAAGATGTACTTTTAGATGTACTTGAAAAGTTCACTTCATCATACATAAACCTTACCGACAAAGAAGCACTTGATCCAGATGGTAAAAAGCTTCCACCACTTACAAATCTTGGTATGGGCTATGTGTTTGAAGAGCTTATCAGAAAGTTCAACGAAGATAACAATGAAGAAGCGGGAGAGCATTTCACACCTAGAGAAGTGATAGATCTTATGACACACATCGTGTTTGACCCTATAAAAGATAACCTTTCATCAGTTATGACTATCTATGATCCAGCATGTGGAAGTGGAGGAATGCTCACAGAGTCTCAAAACTTTATCAAAGATGAAGAGGGAGAGATAAGAGCAAGTGGAGATGTATATCTTTATGGAAAAGAGATAAATGACGAGACATACGCCATCTGTAAATCAGATATGATGATAAAAGGCAATAACCCTGAAAACATCAAAAACGGCTCAACACTTGCAGTAGATGATTTTAGTCATGTGAAGTTTGACTTTATGCTCTCAAATCCCCCTTATGGAAAATCATGGTCAAGTGATCAAAAATACATAAAAGACGGCAAAGAGATCATAGACCCAAGATTTATAGTAAGACTTAAAGACTACTGGGGAGATGAAAGCGAATGTGATGCTACTCCAAGAAGCAGTGATGGACAATTACTGTTTTTAATGGAGATGGTAAACAAGATGAAACCAACATCTTCAAGTGCCATAGGAAGCCGTATAGCCTCTGTTCACAACGGTAGTTCACTTTTCACTGGTGATGCAGGTGGAGGTGAGAGCAATATAAGACGCTATATCATCGAAAATGACTTGTTAGATGCCATCATCCAGCTACCAAACAATCTTTTTTACAATACAGGCATCACAACATACATCTGGCTACTTTCAAACAATAAAGCCCAGAACAGAAGAGGTAAAGTACAGCTTATAGATGCAAACGACCTCTACAGTAAACTTAGAAAAAACCTTGGAGATAAAAACTGTGAGCTTGAACCAAAACATATAGCTAAAATTATGGAAGTGTATGCAAAATTTGAAAATTGTGATGAAGAGGTGGACGGCAAAAAAATCTCTTCTAAAATCTTTGATAACAGTGATTTTGGATACTACAAAGTAAATATCGAGCGACCAAAAAGACTCAAAGCTCAATTTAGAGATGAGCTAATAGAGACACTACGATTTGATAAGACATTAGAAGAGCCTATGAGATGGTGTTTGCAAGAGTTTGGCGATGAGTGCTACATAGATATAAGCAAACACAAAAAAGCAATAGAAGAGTATTTAGACAAAGAAGATATAACCCTCAATGCAAAACAGAAAAAAGCCCTTACTTCAAAAGACACATGGGCAAAACACAAAATGATTTTAGAGACTGCTTACATGCTAAAAGAGAAGATTGGAACTGATGAATACACCGATTTTAACATCTTTAAAGCTGATGTTGATGAAGTGATAAAAAAAGAGAAAATAAAACTCTCTGCATCTGAAAAAAATATGATTTTAAACGCTGTGAGCTGGTATGATGAAAATGCAGCTAAGGTTATAAAAAAAGTTAGCAAAATAAGTGGTGAAAAGCTAGAAAAGCTGCTTGAGCATTTAAGTTGTGAGAAGGAGCAGCTTGCAGACTTTGGTTATTACCCAACTGGTAAAAAAGATGAATTTACAGAGTATGAAAGCGACACCGATTTAAGAGATAGTGAAAGTATCCCTTTAAAAGATGATATTCACGACTATTTTCTCAAAGAGGTAAAACCACATGTAGAAGAAGCGTGGATAAATCTTGATAGTACGAAGATAGGTTATGAGATAAGCTTTAACAAATACTTCTATACTCATAAACCGCTAAGAACTCTTGATGAAGTTGCAAAAGACATACTTGAGCTTGAAGAGGCTTCAGAGGGTCTTATCAAAGAGATACTAGGAGTATAAGATGAGTAGATTAGAAAAATATACAACCTATAAAGATAGCGGTGTTGAATGGTTGGGAGAGATACCTGAGGGTTGGGAAACTCTATCGAACAAAAACATTTTTAAAATTAAACAGAAACTTGTTGGTAAAAAATCAAGCGAATACGATTTATTATCATTAACATTAAAGGGAATTATAAAAAGAGATATGGAAAATCCACAAGGTAAATTTCCTGCCGAATTTAATACTTATCAGGAAGTTAAACAAGGTGATTTTGTATTTTGTTTGTTTGATGTTGAAGAAACTCCAAGAACAGTTGGACTGTCTCAATTTGATGGAATGATTACAGGTGCATATACAGTAATGACAACAAAAGGCATAGACAAAGATTATTTGTATTATTTCTATCTTAACTTAGATTCTAGCAAACGATTTAAACCTTTATATAGAGGATTGAGAAATACTATACCAAAAGATAGCTTTTTTAGTTTCAAAACATTTATTCCTCCAAAAGAGGAACAAACAAAAATAGCCTCATTTCTTGATGAAAAAACAGCTCAAATAGACAAAGCCATCAGCCAAAAAGAGAAGCTTATAGAGCTACTAAAAGAGCGTCGTCAGATAACTATCAATGAAGCGGTAACAAAAGGCTTAGATAAAGATGTTGAGTTTAAAGATAGTGGTGTTGAGTGGATTGGAGAGATACCGAAGCATTGGGAAATAAGTAAAGTTAAAAATATTTTTAAACTGATAATAGAACCTGCACCAAAAGCAAATGACGAGGAACTGCTTTCAATTTATACTGATATTGGAGTGCGACCTAGAAAAGATTTAGCTGAAAAAGGTAATAAAGCTTCAACGACTGATGGCTACTGGAGAGTGAAAAAAGGTGATTTTATTGTAAATAAACTTCTTGCATGGATGGGAGCAATTGGATTATCAGAATATGAGGGTGTTACAAGTCCAGCTTATGATATTTTAAGAGCAAAAAAAGATATTGTAGGAATATATTATCATGAACTTTTCAGATTAAAAGTTTTTTCACAAGAGATGAAAAAGTATTCAAGAGGTATCATGGATATGAGGTTAAGACTTTATTTTGATAAATTTGGAGATATTTTAATTCCCTATCCATCCCATAACGAACAACTCAAGATTGTAAAATATATAGATAATCAAAATGAAAAAATAAATAAAGCCATAGAGCTGCAACAAAACTATATAGCAAAACTCAAAGAGTATAAAACATCGCTTATAGATAGCGTAGTAACTGGTAAATTGAGGGTTTGTGATGAATAATATGTATTCTAATTTGTTTTTATTTAGAAGTTTTAAGAGGTCTGTGATATGTCAATAGTACTTAAATTACAAAAGAAGTGTTTAGATCCTAATCAAGATTTACAAAGTTTACTTAGAGAGTCATTACTTATAAGTTCCAAATTAAATTTAGTAGAATTTAATGATTGGATCAAATATGAGCTTTTTGGTTATCCTAATCAAGAAATAACCCCAGATTATAGAAAAGTAAGCACAACATTAAGTTTTTTTAATCCATATAGAGGTTGGATACCTGCTAATGTCCCTCCTGAACTTGAAAATGGTTTGGGACATACAAAAAATACACAACCTATTGGGGAACTTGAGCACTTAGTAAAAAATAATGATACTCTTTCTTTAGGACTAGATTTACAAGCAATAAGTGATATTCAAGAATTATTTGCTACTGACTTTCAACCCAGATTAACAACACACAGTTCTCAACTATATGGAGTTATTCAAAAGGTAAGAAATTTATTATTAGAATGGACTTTAAAGCTTGAGCAAGAAAATATATTAGGTAGTGACGATTTAATATTTACGGATGAGGAAAAAGAAATGGCGAAGAAAAGTATACATATTGAAAATTTTCATGGTGTAATGGGTGATATTTCAAAGATAGGTAATTTATCTACAGGTGATCACTCTTCGAATATTTATAATGAAAATAAGATAAGTGATGAAACTGATAAGTTAATTTTAGAAATTAAAAAGTTAAATTTGTCTGATCAAGAGCAAATTATTATTGATTTAGAAGATTCAAAGAATGATACGGAAAAAACTAAATCTATCTTAGGTGGATTACTTTCAAGAGGTGCAGAAGTTGCTTCAATAAGCTCTTCAATAATTACACTTCTGGGTTTATTATAAATAAGGTTTTATAAATTGTAGAAAGATTTATAACTAATGCTAAAAAAGTGATGTTATTTTCAAAGGATAATCATGAGTGAAATTTTAATTTATCAAAGCAGTGATGGTAAAACAAAGCTAGATGTTACACTAGAAGATGAAACGATATGGCTCTCTCAAAAACAGCTTTGTGACCTTTACGGTAAGTCAAAATCGACCATTAGTGAGCATATCAAGACAATTTTTGAAGATGAAGAACTGGACAAAAATTCAGTTGTTCGGAATTACCGAACAACTGCCAGTGACGGTAAAAACTATGATGTTGAGCATTATAACCTCGATATGATCATAGCCATCGGTTTTAAAGTGCGAAGCAGAAGCGGTGTGCAGTTTAGGAAGTGGGCAAACTCTACACTTAAAGAGTACATCGTCAAAGGGTTCGTGATGGATGATGAGAGGCTAAAAAACCCACCTGTAGCTGATTCGCATGTGCCTGATTATTTTGACGAGATGCTTGAACGCATTCGAGATATTCGAGCTAGTGAACGAAGAATGTACTTACGAGTACGGGAAATATTCAAGTTTGCAAAGGATTATGACCCGTCATGGAGTGAGACAACAAAGTTCTTTCAACACATACAAAACAAACTTCACTATGCTGTTACACACAAAACAGCCGCTGAAATCATCTCTACAAGAGCAGATGCTACAAAACCAAATATGGGTATAACGGCCATTGAAAAAGAGAATATCAAAAGCACCGATGTAACCGTGGCAAAAAACTATCTAAGCGAGCAAGAGATAGATGAACTCAACCGTATCGTCGTAATGTGGCTAGACTATGCAGAGGATCAAGCCAAAAGAAGAAAACAGATCTTTTTAAAAGATTGGGAAGAGAAGCTTGATAGCTTTTTAGCGTTTAACGATAGAGAAATTCTTAAAAATTTTGGAAGCATCTCTAAAAAAGATGCAGATAAAGCAGCTAAAGATGAGTACAAAAAGTTTAGTACCCAAAGAAGAGCCGAGTTAGAAGCGATAGGCGAGAGAGAAAATATCAAAGCGTTAGAAAATATTGCAAAAACGATAGAGAGGAAAAGTGATGACTAGTTGGACAAATGAACAAGCATTGGAAAGCAGTATAGAAAAATATCTTACGGGTACTTGCCTTGAAGAGTTAAAGTCAGGAGTGGGTGAACCTACACCTACATACGGCTCAAACGACAAGTTCTACATGGGTTTTAACAGTGATTTTAACAAAGAGTATGCCATCGATGAAAAGAGATTTTGGAGCTTTTTAGAGTCCACTCAAGAGGAAGAGTTAGAAAAGCTCAAAAGAGATCCACAGTACAAGCTAAAGATCATCCAAAGACTTGATAAGATGATCAAGAAGTATGGAGTGCTTAGAAGTCTTAAAAAAGGTCTTGATGTAGAAGATGCTCACTTTACACTTTTTTATATAGTACCTCTTGCTTCAAGTGGTGAAGAGATCAAAAAAAGATTTAACTCAAACCAGTTTAGTGTAACGAGACAAGTGACATATTCAACTGCAAACCCACTTCTTGAGCTTGATATGGTAATCTTCATAAATGGTTTACCGATCATCACGATAGAGCTTAAAAACAACAGCAAAGACAACTATGGACAAACGGCTAAATACCATGGTATCAAACAGTATAAAGAAGATCGTGATCCTAAAGAGCCTCTTTTAAATTTTGCAAGATGTTTGGTGCATTTTACTTTTGATACCGATGAAGCGTATATGACTACAAAGCTTGACGGAGCTAAGACTTTCTTTCTTCCGTTTAACAAGGGAAATAACCACGGAGCAGGAAATCCGCCAAATCCACACGGACATAAAACGGCATATATCTGGGAAGAGGTGTTCTCTAAAAAATCTTTGGCAAATATTATCCAGCATTTTGTAAGACTAGATGGTAAAGAGAGTGATAAGTTAAGCTCAAGAACACTTTTCTTCCCTAGATACCATCAGCTCGATGTGGTAAGAAAACTCATAGATGATGTAAGTACCAACGGAGTTGGAAAAACATACCTTATACAGCATAGTGCAGGAAGTGGAAAGTCCAATTCCATCACATGGAGTGCATACCAGCTAATTGAAGCGTATCCTGCCAAAGAGGGTGTAAATGGTAGCAAGGGGATGGATTATCCTCTTTTTGATAGCGTTATAGTAGTAACCGATAGAAAGATACTAGATAAACAGCTAAGAGAAAACATAAAAAGCTTTAGTGAAGTAAAAAATATAATGGCTCCAGCATACAGTTCGAGTGAGCTTAAAAGCAATCTTGAGAGCGGTAAAAAGATTATTATCACTACAATTCAAAAGTTCCCATTTATCGTAGATGGCATAAGTGATTTGAGTGATAAAAGATTTGCAGTAATCATCGATGAAGCTCATAGTTCTCAAAGTGGTACAGCCCACTCAAAGATGAATGAAGCGATGGGCAAAAAAGAGTATGATGAAGAGCTTGATGTTCAAGATATAGTGCTTGAGATTATGAAAAGCAGAAAAATGAAAGGCAATGCTTCATATCTTGCGTTTACGGCAACTCCTAAAAATACTACACTTGAAAAGTTTGGTACCAAACAAGAGGATGGTAGCTTTATACCTTTTCATCTATACTCTATGAAACAAGCCATAGAAGAGGGTTTTATCCTTGATGTGCTTTCAAACTACACTACATATAAGAGCTATTATGAGATAGCAAAGTCCATAGATGATAATCCGCTTTTTGAAACGGCAAAAGCTCAAAAGAAACTTAGAAGTTTTGTGGAGAAAAACCCATCTACAATAGCTACAAAAGTGGAGATAATGCTTGATCACTTTGTCAATAATGTGGTAAAGACTAAAAAGCTAAAAGGAAAAGCCAAAGGTATGGTCGTAACGGCAAATATCGAAACGGCCATAGCTTACTACCAAGCCATTGCTAAAAAGCTTGATGAACTTGGCAATCCTTTTAAAGCGATTATCGCATTTTCTGGAAAAAAAGAGGTAAAAGGAATTGAGTACACAGAAGACAGTATCAACGGCTTTGCCTCAAAAGATATAAGCGAAAAGTTCGATACGGATGAGTACAGACTGCTTATAGTTGCCAATAAATTCTTGACAGGGTTTGACCAACCAAAACTTTGTGCAATGTATGTAGATAAAAAACTGCAAGGTGTACTGGCAGTTCAGGCTCTTTCCAGACTAAACCGTTCGGCTCCAAAATATGGCAAGAAAACAGAAGATCTGTTTGTGCTTGATTTTTTCAATAAAGTTGAAGATATAAAGGCCTCTTTTGATCCTTTTTATACCTCTACATCTCTAAAAGAAGAGACAGATATAAATGTACTGCATGAACTAAAAAGTACACTCGATGATATAGGGATATATGAGCAAAGTGAAGTGGAAGAGTTCTTTGAAAAGTACTTTAGTGGTGTTGAGGCGAGTGAACTCTCTATTATCATAGATGTAGCAGCACAAAGGTTTAACCAAGAAAGTGAGCTAGAAGATGAAGAAAAAGCTGATTATAAGATCAAAGCAAAGCAGTTTGTGAAGATTTATGGACAGATGGCTTCTATTATGCCTTATGAAATTATCGCTTGGGAAAAGCTATTTTGGTTCTTGAAGTTTTTGATACCTAAGATGATCATAAAAGATAAAAATCAAGATAAGCTTGATGAGCTTTTAGACGCAGTTGATCTTTCAACTTATGGGCTAGAGAGAGTAAAACTAAGTGCAAATATAGGTTTAGATGATAGTGCAACAGAGCTTGAACCGCAAAATCCAAACCCAAGAGGTTCTCATGGAGGAAATACTGAGAAAGATCCACTTGATGAGATCATAAAATACTTCAATGAAAAATGGTTCCATGGATGGGAAGCTACTCCAGAGGAGCAAAAGGCAAAATTCATTCATATTATGGACAAAGTAAAAACACATGATGATTATGAGTCAAAATATGAGAAAAATTACGACGAGTTTACAAGAAAACTGGCTCTTGAGAAGATGATAAGTGAAGTTATGAACAAAGAGAGAAGAAAAGAGCTGGAACTTTATAAACTTTTTGCAGGAGATGAAGCATTTAGAGTTGGCTTGGTAGAGAATTTGGAAAGAGCATTGAATATTAATGCTCAGAGTTAATTAAAAAAGGTATCAATTCTGTTTTAATTGACTTTTTTGCATAAATTTGATAAAATTAAGCATTAAAATAAGAAAGGATACTTATGTTAGTTGATTTTAAGGTAAGAAACTTCCGCTCAATCAAAGAAGAACAGCTTTTAAGCATGGTAGCTTCTTCACAAAAAGAGTTTGTTGATACGCATACTTTTTTGCCTACAACTTCAAAAAATCTGTCTTTGGTAAAAACAGCAGCTATCTATGGAGCAAATGCTGCTGGTAAATCAAATATTTTAAAAGCACTTGATGCGATGCAAGATATTGTACTAGAGAGTGCTTCAAAGTACCAAAGAGGGGATAGAGTTCCTGTAAAACCATTTTTATTTGACAATGAAGTTAATGAGCCAACAGAGTTTGAAATTAATTTTATTTACGAGGGTATTAGGTATCAATATGGATTTGCTACTACAAGTGTCAGAATTACAGAAGAGTGGCTTATCGTATATCCAAAAACAAGACCTCAAAACTGGTTTGCTAGAGCTTATGATGAAGAAACAAAAGAGTATAAATGGCAATTTGGAGATAAGTTAACAGGTCAAAAGCAAGTATGGAAAGACTCAACAAGAAGTAATGCATTATTCCTTTCTACTGCGGTTAGTTTAAACAGTGAGCAACTAAAACCTGTATTTGATTGGTTTGCAGACAAACTTAAAATTACTGGTGTTTCTGGTTGGAACCCACTGTTCACTATGAAAATGTGTGCAGATGATAGTTATAAAAAAGAAATTTTAAAATTTTTAAAAACAGCAGACATGGATATTGAAGATATTGAAGTAGAAAAAGAAGATTTTGATCCATCAAAGCTTCCTGAAGATATGCCTGCAGAGATTAGAGAAGATATTATTAAAGAAATGAAGGGTAAAGAAGTTATTAAAGAAGCTAAATTTTACCATTTAGACAATTATGGGAAAAAAGTTGCTCTTGATTTTGATGATGAGTCGGATGGAACTAGAAAACTTTTTTCTTTTATCGGACCATGGATTGACTCATTGGAAAATGGCAATGTACTTCTTATTGATGAACTTCATGATAACTTTCATCCATTAATGGTGAAGTTTTTGATTGAGATGTTTCATAACAAAGATATGAATAAATCTGATGCACAGTTGATTTTTACTACCCATGAGACATCTGTATTAAATCAAGATACTTTTAGAAGAGATCAGATTTGGTTTTGTGAAAAACAAAATAGAGCTACTAAACTGTATCCACTAACTGACTTTAGCCCTAGAAAAGGGGTTGAAGACCTTGAAAAAGGATACTTGTCTGGAAGATATGGAGCGTTACCATTTTTTCAAGATATAAGTATGGCTATGGAGAAATAACTTATGGGTACGGACGATCTTTTTTCTAAGCGTAAAGCCAAAAAAGTAACACAGCTTCAAAGGGCTAAAGAGAGCAGAGAGCCTTATGACAAAGTGCTTATAGTTTGTGAGGGAGAAAAAACAGAACCTCATTACTTAATGGCATTGAGAGATCATTTAAAGTTGTCTCAAGCAAATATTAAAATAGATCCAAACAGTGACTCAAGCCCTACAAGTGTAGTGAAGTATGCAAAAGAGTTGATAAAAGAGAGTCCTAAAGATCCTTATAATTATGTGTTTTGTGTGATAGACAGGGATAGGCATGCTGATTTTGATGCAGCAATTGCACAAATAAATGGATACAGAAATAAAGATACAAAGCTTCACGCCATAGTGTCAAATCCATGTTTTGAGTTTTGGATATTGTTGCATTTTGACTATACGACAAAACTGTTTGGAACAAGCGGAGATAGCCCTTGTATGGATCTAATAAAGAACAACTTGAAAGTATTCATTGAAGATTATGAAAAAGGGGATAAGGCGATTATGCCACCTATCATAAAATCTGGGCTTGAAAGAGCAGTAGCAAATGCAAAAAGAGTAAATGAAACCGCTAAAAGAAACGGTACTGATAATCCTACAACACAGATGGATGAGTTAGTTGACTATTTAAAAGGTTTAAAAGGTGAGAAATAATATGGCAATTTGTAATATTTTTGAAGCACTTTTAAAAAAGTTTGTAAAATTACTTAATTTTACGCTGGGATAATATTCTCAATAGAAATTAAATACAAGGAGTTGATAGGAAATAAAGATAAGATTTAAAATAAATACACAGATGATATATGGTTATAAGCGTATAACCTGACGGCAATCAGGTTATTTGGTTACGCTATGCGTATAAATTAAGTGTTACTAAGCTAATAAGTTTAAAACAATTAATCTATAATGTTTTTGATCAGACAAATTATAGTTGATTGCAGATTATATAAATATAAAACGATTGTATAGTCAATATACTTTTTTAAGCTCATACTCTTGGTAACACTATTTAGCTATATAAGGAGTATTAATGGCTAAAAAAGTGTTAAGTAGGCACATTAACCCAACAGCAGAAAAAGAACTTTGGGCAAAAAGTGCTGGTAGATGCCAGTTTAATGGTTGTAATAGGATACTTTACAAGTCTCCAGTGACTCAAGAACCTGTAAATATTTCTGAAAAAGCTCACATATATTCTTTTTCAGAAGATGGACCTAGGGGCTGGAATGAAGAGTTAGAAGCAGATCAAACACAAATTAACAATATTGACAATCTTATGCTACTTTGTCATGACTGTCATAAAACAATAGATAAAGATATTAATGGTGACAAATATTCTGCGGATTTATTGAAAAAATGGAAGCATGAGCATGAACAAAGGGTATTTATTGCTTCAAACATAGTTATAGATAAAACATCGCATGTTGTATTATATAGTGCAAATATTGGAGATGAAAAATCACCGATAAATAAAAGTCAAGCATTTCAAGCTATGTTTCCAGATAAGTACCCTGTGAGTGATATACCAATTAGTCTTTCCACAAGTTTACCTTTTACTGATAAGCATAAGATTTTCTGGGAAACAGAAGTGCAAAATTTAGAAGTGAGTTTTAGAGAAATACTTCTACCAAAAATCAAAGAAAACAATCCCTCTGATTTTTCAATATTTGCTATGGCTCCAATACCTTTATTGATAAAGCTCGGTAGTTTATTTACAGATAAAATATCAGTAGATACATATCAACCAATTAGAGAACCAAAAACTTGGCGATGGCAAGAAGAGCCTAAAGATTTTGAGTTTATTGTAACAAATGATGAAGAGTATGAAAAAGAGCCTGTTCTTATTCTCTCATTAAGTGGAAAAATCTCAAAAGATAGAATTTATGAAGTTACAGGTCAAGATGTAAATATATGGGAAATCACAGTTCCTGAAAGCTTTTTACATAATGATTTTATGAGGTCAAAAGCACAACTCTCATTATTTCGTAAAGAGATTAGAAAACTCATGGTTCAAATAAATGAGAAACATTCAAAAAAACCGCTAAAAATTTTTCCTGCAATGCCAATATCGTGTG